>JAEEGL016259392.1_pt1 | contig 13984 bp, 9 predicted proteins | sample 9134231 | NCBI WGS metagenome assembly JAEEGL01 (sample SAMN16246548, study PRJNA631951) | gut metagenome | biome: gut microbiome; feature: rumen; material: fiber-attached | host: Bos | place: Iran: Karaj | collected 2018-10
AATTTTGCCATGGTCGGTTGGTTCGCATCAATCCAATCGTCAATCCGTTTGACCGTTGCCGATTTGAAACCGGCCACAAACGACGATATGGATTGGGGTTGGCGTTGGAATTGTGTGGGCATCGGTTGTGTTGGGGCACATGTCCGTTGGGGTGTCGGTATCGGTATCGGTTGGGTTTGTTGGGTTTGGGGTTGCGATTGGGGTAGAGACGCACGGCCGTGCGTCTCTATAGGGCCGTGCGTCTCTACAGGGCCGAACGACACATCCCCATGCGAACCATCCCCACACGCCCCAACATCCATGCATTTCGTTTTGTCCAATATGACAATGGCATGCAAATGGTCGGGCATCAAAACAAATTCGCCCAAAAACAATTCGTCGCGCATCTCAAACGATTTGAAAAATTCGTCATAAACGATTTGTCCCCATTCGTTCAATACCATTTCGCCGTTCACGATTTCCCCGAACAACCTCTTACGGCCAGCGGTGACGATGGTGATGTAATAATGCCCGTTGCGGGCATAATCCCATCCCCGCAAACGATTCGACGGAATCCTGTATTTGTCTTTGAATCTGTCTGGCATGTTCAATTCGAGGTCTCTTGATCATTATCGTTTTCGATGCAAATATAATGGTTTTATCGTCCGTGGAATAACGGGAAGCACCCTTTTTTGGCAGAGGGCACACAGCCAACTCAGCAGCCATGTCATACCGACGCTAGCCTGCCCGACGGCGGGCATCTATGGCTGCGGCATCCAAGAATCCGCAAATCGTAATATGAAAACCCGACATTGCATATCGGGGTGTGGTGGGGTCGTCCCTTCGGGACTCGGCTGGGCTGCCGCACCCCTACACCTCACGGAACGACAACACCTGCGCCCTTGCCGTCATTGCGGACAGGGATCCGCCATCTCCAATGTAGCGAGGGACTCAATTATCCTGAATCTCTTGAATTAGATCAAAGAAGCCATCTTTCTTTAATGATTGATATTGGTCAACATCACAATAGAATGGCACAACCTTATACTGGCGAATCGTATCTACCGTTTTATATCTATACGTACCCAGCAGATATGCCTTTTCTTTGATAACTTTATCATCATATATCAAATCTGACGTTACATAATAAACCAATTGTCCACTATACCAGCCATATCGTGCATTGGAACATTCATGTGCCAAACAATCTTCATCACCTATAGTTTGAAACACCTTAATGTTTAAATCATATGTCTTTGTGGTATCAATATTCAAATGATATTGATTGACCATCTCTATTAATTCTGGCGGATAATTCTCTTTGGTCTTTCCAAAGCTCTTCTCCTCATCTGACGAGTGATTTGAGAAATAGCTGCAACTCGTAATTGTCATTGCAATTGCCGCAAATGTGAACAGCAATAGTTTTTTCATAGCTTTTATGGTTTTTGAAACGAACATTATTTTTCAGGCAGACAGCATCTTACAACAATTCCTATCGTGCAAAAATACAAACAATTTAATTTAAAATGTTACAATGGATTACAATAAAACATTATTCTCATCAACAATCTCCACAATCTCTTTGCAATAGGCATCTTCTTGGATCAACAGTTTAAGCACCCGAACAAAATTGCTCATTTCCCTATCCTCTGTTAACTGCTGCTCCTTCGTTTTTCCTATATGCCCAACCCTAAAGTACATATCAATTGCCTTGTCTATTCCATATAGTATTGTTGGCATATCTGCAATAACTATAGTATCATCATCGGTATCCAGCGAAGTTGAAACATAAATAGGATATTCTCTATGAGAGGTCTTTATTATTGTCTGATTAAAATCTGTTTGCCTAAAATAAAACGCAGCGTGTCGCTTCATATCAGCATCAAGATTGTCTGGAATCACTATTCTTATTTTTGAAACTTTGAAGAACTTCCTGCTGATTTTAATTTTTCCGTTGTTATTAAAAACAGAATCGGCCACAAGTTTGATGAAGTTTTCAAAGTAGGATATAGCAATTACTGTTGATGGCAACAAGCCAAGATGCCCTAATTGCACCTTCTCGTCAATTTTCTTTTTTAATAAGGTCAATGACTCTTCTAATGAATCCGTTGGCGTTCCTTTTTCAACTTTATATGAAGCAATGGTTAGGCCACTTAAATCTGTTGGAATTTTCACGCCATCTTCGCACAAAACGTACGCGCGGTCCAATCCAACTCGCCCTAAAAACAGACCATACTCAAACAGCACATTGTCCCTGGCCGTTTCGTATTCCTTGTCCCGAATTTTACTGATGTCGTCGGATGAAAACACCATAAAACCAAAGTCGAACAGACTTGCTGATTTTAAGAGTGTATCAATGAAGCTCTCATTAAACTGAAATACTCCATCATTCCAAACAAAACATTCATAATCTGCTTCAAAAAACGCCTTAATTCTTTTAGCGACAGGCAATCCTTCAGTGGATGATCCAATAAAAATCCTTGGTTTCATTTTTTATCTAATTCGTTATAAATGGTGAATACTTCGTTTCTTAACTTCTTCAATTGTTCAAGCCGTTCCGGTTTGTCCCTAAACACATACTCCGTGCCGTCAACTGAAACCAAATTAGCAGCTTCGGACTGATTAGTACATAAACGGTATAGCTTTAACCATAGAATACGAACCAAATCCAGATAATATGCGTCTTGATAGTTTGACACGGGAATATCATAGCAAATGGCATTGATTTCAAAACTGGTCAAATCAATAACCTTATCTGAATCGGTGCGAACATTTTTCAAAAAGCGAATCATTTTCTTAAGCCGGCCTCCCGTCTCCGAACTCCTGTCATTGATTCTTTTTATGCTCAAAAAAGGGAAATCAGGGCCCAATCTTGAATCCTTGTCTTTGTCGTAAATCTGAACTCCTCTATACTCATCACTAAAACCTCTGATGTAGTTTAACGAATTATGCCACGAAGCCACTACAACGTCAACATCTCTATGCAAATGCAAATTGGTGATTTTAATGGATTTAGGTTTTGACGTGTCACATTGTGAGTATTTCATTCTCAATACACGCTCATCATCCAACCTAAGTTCTCTTAAGTCCGCATTGGTATTACCAGTGTATGCATTGAAATAATACAACCATGAACGAACCTTATCTAGACCGAATCCATACGAGTTAGTTTTTACAAAATCCACTGCTTTGCTATAATCAGTATCGTTAAATTTCCTCGTGATGGTAAGCAAATCTATATCACTGGCACCGCGAATATGTGTTCTCGTCATCACCGACCCCTGATATTCATAATCCACCGAGGATCTCAAGTTCTCTCTCAAATGAGTCTTTGCATTCTCACCAGCCTCCAAGGTTTTCTGCGTATAATATTCGTCGACCTCGTTCATTGCCAGTTTGACATATTTCGCAATATCTCGGTCGATTCCCGTCAAATCTTGAATGGAACGGTTTTGCACATCCCGATTATATTCAGGATTATAACGTCCTTGGATTCTCTCAATTAAATTCCTGTAATCTGCCATCTTCTAGAATTTTTATGTTCAACAATCTGCCCTCAATGGGCGTTATTAATTTTTTTACGCTGCAAATATACCCTATCCTTGTGCAACCTATTTGCACAACAAGGATGCAAAAACAAAAAAAGAGCGAAAAAAACGCTCTTTTATATCGGGACTTTTCAATAAAAATCAAATCTCATCCAATCCCAGCTCTTTCAAGTAGACATTAAGTTTGTCCTTCGATTCTTTGATGCTTTTCTCAATGCCGACCAGTTGTTTATGGTTCTCGGCCAAATCAATCTGCACCTCCTCTTGCGCCAGACTCACATAGCGCGTGATATTGAGGTTATAGTCGTTGTCCCTAATCTCTTTGAGACTGACACAACGGCTGAATCGCTCTTCTTCCGTGCGGTCACGATAAGTGTCGACAATTTTGTTGATATGATCGTCCGACAATGTGTTTTGTCTCTTCTCCTTATCAAAGCATTCGGCGGCATTGATGAAGAGCACATCAGAGGTCTTGCGACATTTTTTCAGCACGATGATACACACCGGTATCCCAGCTGAGTAGAAAAGGTTGGCGGGTAAACCGATGATACAATCGATATTGTCACTGTTAATGAGTTTCTGGCGAATGGTAGCTTCTGCTCCACCACGGAACAGGACGCCGTGAGGCAGGATGATGGCCATAGTGCCACTGCCACTCAAGTAATGGAACCCGTGTAGCAGAAATGCAAAATCAGCAGCACTCTTGGGTGCGACGCCATAGTCTTTGAAACGCGGGTCGTTTGAGGAGTCGTCGTCGGGTTCCCATCTGAGGCTGAACGGAGGATTGGCCACCACAGCATCGAAGGTGACAGGCTTCACGGGGTTGCTCTCTTTCAGCATCGGCCAGTCGTTGGTGAGGGTGTCGCCGTGGAATATCTCAAACTCCGAATCATGCAGACCATGCAACAACATGTTCATGCGTGCAAGGTTAAAGGTGGTGACATCTTTTTCCTGACCGTAAATCTTACCTATCTTGCCACCGTTGTTTTTCATCTGTCGGTTAACGTTGAGCAGCAATGAGCCCGAACCACAGGCAAAGTCGAGCACGCTACGCAGCTCCTTTTTGGGATCAGAGGAAGGATTCTGACAGTCAAGCGTTACAATGCGCGACAGGATGGTGCTCACAGGTTGCGGGGTATAGAACTCTCCGGCCTTTTTGCCACTACCAGCAGCGAACTGGCCGATGAGATACTCGTAGGCATCGCCCAGAATATCACCACGGTTGTCAAACGCTATCAGTTTCTCCTCCAACTTGGAGATGATGTTGCACATCATCTTGTTACGTGATGTATAGTCTTTGCCCAGCTTTTCACTCTGGAGGTTGATTTCGGAGAAAAGGCCTTTGAAAGCACCCTTGAAAGACTCCTCCTCAATATGACGGAAACTGTCTCCCAACTCGCGCAACAGCCTATCATCCTGTGTACGAGCCAGCTCATAAACGGCACTCCATAAGTATTGTGGTTGGATGATATAGTGCGTGCTTTTAAGCATCATGTCTTCAAACTCCTTTACGTCAGCCTCGTTCTCTGCATACCAAGTGCGAAGGGACTTATCGGCTGGCAGGTCGTTACCCAACTCCTTTCGGGCGGCGGCTTCGTATTGGGCACTGATATATCGATAGAAAAGCAGCGACAGCATATAGTCGCGGAAATTGTCAGCGGTCATGGAACCTCTCAACAGGTCGGCCACGTCCCATAAGGTTTTGAAGAGTTTGTCTCTCTCCTGCTTGGTCATCGGGGTGCTCTGTGCGTTTCCCATTTTGTATCTTGTTTTGGTTTCTATTATTCGATAATTACACTATTATTTCCCGGAGAGACGAATTTCTTTCTCGCTCCGTTCATCATTCAAATCAGGCAGAATGAACCGGTATTTATTCTTAATATGATAGAACAATGTCTTTAAGGAATCTTTGTTGTCTTCGTTCATCTCACGCGGTGAGAAAAACGAACCTTGATGCGAGAACACATTGACAATCCGCGAATAAAGATCTATGAGCTCGCCCTTGCTAAATGCAGTTGCATCAAACTGATTGCCCTTGTAGCGTATACCATCCAGGATAAATCGATAATCGAAATGGCCGAAAAACTCCATTATCTTTTCCATCACACTACGCATGATGGTGAAATGGTAGGTATAGAGCTTGTCATTTCTAATAGCATCTTGTATCTCGCTCATTATGGCCACATTGTAGTAGAACGGGGCGTTGTCGCTCATGGCTTTGAGCAAGAGTCCGTTGGCGTCTTTTTCACGGTGCAGATAAAAGCGTCCAAGTTTCCTGTCGCCAATCAGTCCATGAAGCATCACATGGAAGAAGAGGGCGTGATGTGAAGACACAACAAACTTAACTCGACGGAAATCCGTATTACCAGCCCTGTATGCGTCAACTTCCTGCTTGAGTTGCTGGCGAATCACACTGTACAGCTGCACGGCAAAGGCAATGACATTGTTGTCGTCGAGTGATGATATAGGGTCGTCGATATAGATGTACTCAATGTCTTTGTACGCATCGTTGCCGCCCACCACCTGGTCCAATATGCAACGGAAGAAGCACCAAACAAACAAACGCTCCTCCCCGCGTGAGATTTTGATGTTCTCCATCTTGTCTTCAATGGTCACCCTCTCGCCATTGAGTTCCTGCTCGAATTTAATTGTCTTGCTGAATACCACATAGTCGGGAATTTCGGCATTGTCCTTGTCGTAATGGAACTCAAAATCTATGTCTGTGAATGTATCAAGATACTTATGAAGTGGCTCACTGAAACTGTAGCCTGCCAGACCTTGTATAAGTGCCGAATCCTGATTGATGAGCAGGCGATGATCGGTGTTGTTATCAAGGTCGTTGTCCCAAGTGAAGAGATCTTCGGTGTAGGCATTGTAGTAAAGCGTATGATGAGGCGACTCCTCGCCACGCCCATAGTGGGCGAAGTCGTATGACAAGCGCGTCTTTCCAGTGCCGTTGTATGCGAAAACAAGGGCGCAGTTGGTAAACTGGTCCTCGCAAACATCGAAGCAATTGCGTATTCTCTTTATGATATCATCATTGTTGGCCATATCGTTCGATTATTTAGCGGGTTGGGGGAATAGTTGTTGCATAAGGCCTTTCTTGTGGTTCTTTAAGGCTTCCAACTTATCTGTCTCTGCCTTGATATTTTTGTCCAGCTCAGATAAGCATTCTGCTATTTTCTGTTGTTCAGCAAAAGAAGGTACAGGAATTGACTGCTTTAGGACTTCATATACTATAAGCTCATTCATCATAGTGCCCATTTTCGTCGAATTAACAAGTTTAGAACGCATTATAGGTTCATAACTAATAAGTTTTTTCCAAAAATCGACATTCAAAGTGATTTTAGGGCGTAATGAGGTAAAACGAGGCGACATTATCCCTACACCAACATCATTCATAACAAATCTGCCATAGGCGTATTCTTTATTTTTATGACCTTCAAAAGCAATGTCACCAATGCGAAGTACTTTATATGTTCGTAGAGAATCGTTAGCCGCACCATTGCCAGAGGGATTATATACCATTGTTGCAACAGATATGGTTTTATCGTACCCAATTGAACAATTAGTGTTTCTTTCCTCGTTTTTCTCAAACACCTCTCCCAACTTTTTTTCTTTCCATTCCCCTTCAAACCCTGGAAACCGCAGCCTCGGCACCGTTTCGCCCTGTTGTGGAAACATTTGCTGCATCAACCCTTTTTTCTTTTCCTTCAGTGCATCCACTTTTTGGCCTTGGGCGGTTATCAGTTTGTCCAATTCGGAGAGACATTCGGCAATTTTTTGCTGCTCGGTTGGATTGGTGGGCAAACACACAGACTTCGAAATAAATATATCATTTGAAATCTGGATTGTGTTTTTTGCTCCTTTTTGAACCAAGGAGGATAAATAGTTGTTTGTAATCACCGGGCTCTCGAAATAAGAATCAATAATATAACCGATATATTTGTTGATGGGTGAATATACTGCATATAATGGCGAAACAATTACATTGTACGGGTTCTTATTCTGCTTAACAATGCCGTAAGGAAAAGCTCCGGTTGGACTTTTGGTGTAAATAATATCATTTGGTTTAGCCAAGTTATACTTTGACGTATCTGCTGCCGCATAAGAACGTCCTAAATAAGCGGCTTGATTGACAACACCTTTCGCAACCGAAACGGAATGAACCTCACATTTTCCGTCGCTTTTAGTCTTGTGTTCGAACAGAAAATGTGATAGAGGGAGATTCTCCCATTTCCCTTTGAACCCCAGAAAACGGAGTTTCGGAATGCTGCCGGTTGGATTATTTTTCTCCATATTCGTTCCGTTTTCGCTCATTATCCGTTGGTTCTCGTTGTCAGCCATTTGGTGGCGGGGATGATGTTTATGGTCTCACTGTCTTTCTCAATCACTTCTTCGGTACTGAAAGTAATTAGCGTGAGTTTCCTGCAATTGAACTTCTTGGCACCTTGCACCAAACTATTGATTTCACGCTGACGTGTTTTCTCGGAAGCAATCTGGTAGCTTACCTGTATCAGTTCCTGCACCATCCCGTTTTTGGCCACCAGAAAATCTATTTCAAAAGACTTTTCCTTGTAATAGAACACTTCGGCATACTGGTGATGATAACGGCGCAGCAGTTCAATGCATACCACATTCTCCAAACGCCATCCCAGGTTTTCGAGCGAGAAAGTGTCGTTACGCTCACTAGCCATGGCCACATCCACCACATAGTATTTTTCGTTGCGCACCCGCTCGCTGGCTTTGTACGAGAACTTCTTCACCCCGACAAACAAGAAAGCCTCTTTCAGATATCCGAAATACTTTTCGGCGGTGTGGTTGGAAACGCCGAACAACTTGCCTATGGCCGCCGCCGAAAACTCCTGCGCGAAATTGTCGGCCAGATAGGCAGCCATTTTTCTCAGCACCTCTTCCTGGCGAATCTTGAAACGCCGTGCAATGTCGTTGCGAATGATGGCATTGAACAATCCATCGATGTAGTTTTTGGGGTTGTCCTCTTTCTGTAATTCAGGGAAACCACCTATCATAAGGTACTTGTGCAGTGCATTTTGCCGCAGCCCTACGGCCTTGGTGGTTATGGAGTTTGTGTCGACACCATTAATGCGGCAGAACTCAGCAAACGAAAAAGGATACAATTCCACCTTGTTGTGTCGGCCGGTAAGATGCGTCATGAGCTCGTTGGACAGCAATTTGGAATTGGAGCCCGTAAGGAAGATGCGTTTCTTTTGCCTGAGCAGGCGGTTCACAAACAACGGCCACGCTTCCACATTCTGGATTTCATCAAAAAACAGGCAATCGATATTGCCATAGACAATATAAATCGCTTCCAACAGTCGGTTCAAATCGTCGGTTTGCATCGCTGCCAAGCGCTCATCGTCAAAATTCACAAACGCGCAATCCACGGCATTGTCAACCAGGAACTTTGTGCAGAGGGTGGATTTCCCGCTTCGTCTCACACCAATGACCACCTGAGCCAAACTGCTGTCTGACGACAGTTGCGAGGCTTCGAAACGATCACAGTAGGCACTCATATCCTCGGACATGATTTCCTCTCGCTGATCGGCTATTATCTTGGCTATTTCTTCTACTGACATACTTGAATTTTTTTGCAAAGATAATATAAAGTTCCTTATCTCCTCAAATTTTATTCAACAAACTTCCTTATTTTCCCAAAAATCATATCGCAAACTTCCTTATTTTCCAGATTCCTATTTCACGTATGCGTTAAGTCCTTCAATAGTGTTTCCTCCTGACAACAAGTCAAATAGTGGTGCCAATCGGGCGAGCAACCCTTCTTTGGCCGCCTTGCGCTGCTTCCAGTTGTCAATATGACCCAGCAGTTCACTCAACGCATTCTCGTCAAGACGGCGCAGTTTAGCTGTCTCTTCCACAAAGTCTTCGAGGGCGGCGACGTCGAGGCCGAACTCCTGTGCAATAGCGGCAATCTGCTGGTTGAAACGTTTGTCCTTGAATTCGCGATAACGCTGGCGGATCTCCATTTCGCTCATGCCGCTGCCTTTCTCCAGTTCCTCCTCAATAAAAGCCTTCAAGTACTCGCGCTCGTTCATCAAGTCCACGCTGCTGGAGAGCAACTCCAAGAGTTGTTCCTTGGTAATCTTCACCTTCTCAATATGGGTGTCAGTGTATTTAGACAGCAACTTCATAATATAGTCATAGTCAATCAGTGCCGAACTGAACAACGACAACTCGAAGTCGGGATCTTCCTCCTCGGGTGTCTCCTCTGAATGGCTACTCCTTTCTGAACGCGTGCGGCGTGCCAGGTCGAGGTAGGCGGTGCGGAACTGCTGAAGGGTGTCTTGGGGCATCGCTTCTTCGATTGCCTTCTTCATTTCCTCGGTCATATCCACATACTGGTCGAGTTTCAGTGCCAGTCGCTGCACGTCTTTGAAAGCATCGACAAAAGTGTTGGAGTTTTCTCCTTGCGGTATGTTGACAACCTCCTCGGGTTTGCATTCTAGCCCCATGCTGTTCATCACGGTTTCCAGTTTGGCAATGGCATCTTTGTATTTCTCTATCACTTTTGGGGCAGGCTCTACAATCCAATACTCTTTTCCCTTTTCCCTGTCGAAACCACTGAAAAGCACCATTGCCTCCTCCATCTCATTTGTCAAATCACGATAACAGATGATGTTGCCATAAGGTTTGGTGCCGTCGAGAATGCGGTTGGTGCGACTGAAAGCCTGAATCAAGCTATGCCATTTGAGGTCTTTGGCCACATAGAGCGTGTTAAGGAACTTGCTATCGAAGCCTGTAAGCATCATCTCCACAACAATCACCACATCCAATTTCTTGCTGTGCGGGAGATCCTTGTTGGGATATTTCTGGTCTTTGATGCGTTGCTGTACATCACGGTAGTATTCATCAAAGAGATCCACGTTAAAGTTGGTGTCAAACTTCCTGTTATACTCGTTGATGATTCTTCCCAAGGCCTCACGGTTGCCATCTGGATTCTTCTTGTTGTCGGACTCCTCTTGTGGCAAATCCTCATCCGAAATGTTTCTCATCGGGGGCGTAAACACGGCTGTAATATTGAGCGGCATATAATCGGGATCAGCCTGAGCGCGTCGCTCTTGCTCCTCTTTGAAGATTTGATAATAGCGAATGGCATCCGGGATGGAGGGGGTGGCCATCAAGGCATTGAAACGATATTGTGCCGTGAGCTTGGAATGATTGTCGAGGATATGACTAACAATCTGGTTCTTGGTAAGGGGAGTTTCCGCTTGCTGCCCCTCAGGTGTCTTGTTTCCATAGTATTCCACCTTGAAGCGTAACACGTTGTTGTCTCTAATGGCATGTGTGATGGTGTACTCGTGAAGGCATTGTTGGAATACATCTTTGGTGGTCAGATATTCAGCCTTCTGACCTTCGATACGGACTGCGTGGCTGTTTTCCTCAAAAATCGGAGTGCCTGTAAAGCCAAAAAGCTGCGCCTTACGGAAAAACGTCGTAATGGCTTTGTGGTTCTCGTTGAATTGTCCACGATGACATTCATCGAAGATAAAGACAATTCGTTTGTCTTTCAATCGCTCAAGGCGTTGGTAGAATCGGTTCTTGTTGGATGTATCCAAGGCAATTCCCAACTTCTGGATAGTGGTGACGATTACCTTGTCGGCATAGTCGGTGCTTTCGAGCCGACTGACAAGAGCCCCTGTGTTGGCGTTGCGTTCCACACATCCTTCCTGGAACTTGTTGAACTCGTCTCGGGTCTGCTTGTCGAGGTCCTTCCTGTCGACCACAAACACGCACTTCTCTATATCGTTGTTGTATTTAAGCAAAGTCGAGGTCTTGAAACTAGTCAACGTTTTGCCGCTTCCCGTGGTATGCCAGATATAACCGTTTTGGTTGCCCTGCGACACACAGTTCACGATGCTTTCAACGGCATATATTTGATAGGGACGCATTACGAGGATCTTCTTTTCCGTTTCCACCAGCACCATATAGCGGCTTATAAGCTTGCCCAATTCGTTTTTTTTCAGCATGAGGTCGGAGAATTCGAACAGCTGAACTATTTTGCGATTGTCAGGGTATGCCGCATGATACACCGGCAAGTAGTTGTTGGTCGCGTCGAAATGGAAATGCTCGTCATTGTTATTAGCAAAATACATCGTGTCGCTTCCGCCATTGCTGACGATGAACAACTGCATGAAACACATGATCGTATTGGTGTAGCCATTACCACGGTCCTGTTTGTAGCTGACAATCTGTTCAACAGCTTTCATGGGAGATACACTGTGCCTCTTCAATTCTATCTGAACCAAAGGCAGGCCGTTTATAAGGATGATAACATCGTAGCGTTGACGGCTGTTGGCCGTATTGATAGTAAGCTGGTTCACCACCTCATATTCATTCTTGCACCAGTCGCGCAAGTTCACAAGGCTGTAGTCAAAAGTAGTGCCGTCGTTGCGCACAAAGGTTTGTCTTTCGCGCAAGTGCTTTGAAACGGCGAACACATCCGACGTGACATTTTCCTGTAAAAGTTTGCGAAACTCATCATCAGAGAGGGATACGAAATTGAGCCGTTCAAATTTCTCACGGAAATTCTTTTCGAGCGAATCCAAGTCGCGGATGTCGCTACGGTAGGTGTATCCCATTTCCTTTAATTTGTCCAAGAACTGCTGTTCAAGTTGTGCTTCGCTTTGGATCATGTGTTTTTCTTTTTGAGGTTTGACGGTGCAATAGTACAACTATATTGTGCAATCTTTTTGCACAAGTATATTATTATAGTTTTCTACCATATTAATAGCATATTGTTTCATTTGGAGTCGAATGTCAGTGGGTTCGAGCACTTCGACGTCAGGGCCGAATGAAAGGAGCAGTTGGTACAGTTCCCTATTCGGAATCACTATCAATTCAATAATGCCTTCAGATGCACGGTGGTTGCGCTGGGATGGGTGCAAGGGTTTCGAAAGGATGTAAGGCAAACGTGTAGGAGCTACTTGCAGAACAATGGTTTGCAATTCGGCATCGGTTTTGGTCACGCCGATAAAGTCATCAAAGAATTCCCCAAAGTCCCGAAAGGTGTTCTCAACAAAGGGAACGGCAGCTGGAGCAAGGTTTTTAATTCGGTCAAACGACATATTGACGATATTCTCATACACCCCGTCGGTCGTGTAGCCAAACAAAAACCACCGGTTGTTGTATTGCTTTATGAAATAAGGATGCACAACACTGTCGTAAGCATCTTTGCCATAGGGTTGATAGGTGATGCACAAAGGTTGTTTGCTTATAATGGCCTCAAACAAAGGGCTGAGAAATTCCAAACCTGCAGCTTCCTCATTAGTATCGAAAGCTATCACGCTTTCGGGTGACGGTAACGAGAACTTATACTTTTCTTCAAGTTGTTTGGTGACTTCCTGAATTCGTTCGAACTGTGGAAGTCCATGGAATTGCTGAAGCAGCAATAACAAAGACTTCAATTGTTCCAACTGATGTTCATCTATGTCGTTTCTCCAGATAGAATAGTTCGGATCTTTGTATCGGTAGTATCGTTTCCCTCCAATATATGCGGGTTCTTCAAACAAGACATCCCAGTCGTGGTTTGACTCCATATCGCGAATGTCGTAAAAAACTGTTCGGCGCGAAACGGGAGTCTGGTCGTTGCTTTTGAGCATTTGATTCACGGCTTGAACCAAATCCTCAATGAAATACAAACGTGTGCGGTCGCTGAAACAGCGGTCAAGAGCTTGGTAGCGCAATGTGGCAAGACGTGTTTTGGGCATAGGCTAATTATTCAATTTGCAAAAATAGCAAAAACCAGCAAACACGCCCAAAAGCGTGTAATAATGATATATTTTATACTAATTATATTGTACGCACCAAAGATAGGAACGCCAACACCCGACCGGGTTGGGCGCGCAGGCCACGGCCGACATGGCGGGGAAGTGCCCGCTTTGTGCGTTGGGACCGATGATGTCGGCCTTGATTCTTTGGTCCTTTCCTATCAAGAGGAAAGGACAATATAAAATAAGGGCGGACACGCAGGTCCGCCCCTACTCTAAACTATTCAACAACAACCTCATCCACCATAATCCAGGCCTTCTCACCTTTATAGGGATGCCACTCGGGCAAAACGCCTGGGTTCTCCACCTTCACGCGGACGAACTTCCATTGCTTGCCGTCGGTGCGAAGACGGGCCTCGATGCGGCCAAAACCTTTCATCTTGTCGGGACGGTCGAAGACGGGCAACTCGGCCATCTGCCAATCGGTGAACTCCTTGCCGTCTTTCGAGAAACTGACCCACACGCCCTTGGGCCACATTACCCAGTCATTGGGTTCATGGCACAGACCAACCTTCACCATGTTGATCTTGGTCGGAACGGCCAACTCAATGGTGGCTTCCATATCAACACCTTCAAAGCCGAGCCAGTCGTTTTGCCAATCGCCTGAAGCACCTTTTTTGCCATCCATCAAGGCGATGTCGGCATCCTTGCCGT
>JAEEGL017381183.1_pt1 | contig 13984 bp, 15 predicted proteins | sample 9134231 | NCBI WGS metagenome assembly JAEEGL01 (sample SAMN16246548, study PRJNA631951) | gut metagenome | biome: gut microbiome; feature: rumen; material: fiber-attached | host: Bos | place: Iran: Karaj | collected 2018-10
CTTGGTATTGATAATATTTGGGTTGAAATGTTTGATGAGAAAGTATTACGTGAAGAATTTAGTCTTCCTAGTAATTTAGTTCCAGTAGCATTATTACCATTAGGTTATAAAACTGATGATTGTCCAGTTAGTCCTAATCATAATAAGCGTAAAGAATTAGATGAAATAGTTGAATATATGTGAAATAATTAGTTAAAATGTTTACATTTAAATAAATTTGTGGTAATATTTTATCAATTGGTGATGAAGTTATCTAAGTAGTTAATTTATACTCTTACAGGGAATAATAGTCAGCGACTGGGAGCTATTATAGAAAGATAAATTAATGAATTTCAATAATGGAGCTAAATCGTGATGAGCGTTATTCTATAAAGAGCTAGTTTAACTAGAACTAAGGTGGTACCGCGGATTTTACAGTGATTCGTCCTTTATGGATGGGTCACTGTTTTTATATTAAAGAAAGGGATGTATTTATGAAAGAAAAGTTAGATAAAATACTAAAAGATGGTTTAGATAGCATTTCTAAAGTTAAAGATACTAAAGAATTAGAAGAAGTTAAAAAAGAATTAACTGGTAAAAAGAGTTCTTTAGCTGAAGTTATGAAGTCTATTGGTACTATGAGTGCAGAAGACAAGAAAACTGTTGGTATGCAAAGTGGTGAAATTAGAAAGAAGTTTGAAGAAGAATTTGCTAAAAAAGAAGAAGAATTAGTATCAATGAAGAGTGTAGTTGATGATAACTTTGATTTAACTATTCCAGGTAAGAAAGTTAGTGGAGGAGTACTTCATCCAATTACACAAATGTGTTATGACTTAAATGATGCTTTTGCTTCACTTGGATTTGAAGTTTATTCTGAAGATGATATTAGTTCAGAGAAATTTGCTTTTGATAATTTAAATTTCCCTAAAGATCATCCAGCTCGTCAATCAATGGATACTTATTGGTTAGAAGGAACTGAAGATCTTGAGGCAGATGACAGATTATGTTTAAGACCACATTTAACAGGAGGATCAGTTAGATATTTACTTGCTCATGGAGCTCCTGCTAGATTTATTTATCCTGGTAGAGTTTATCGTAATGAAACTACTGATGCTCGTCATGAGAGGGCGTTCTTCCAGTATGAAGCATTAATAGTTGATAAGGATATTTCATTCTCTTCAGGTATGGTTATGATTCAAACTATCTTTGAGAAAGTATTTGGTAGAAAAGTTAATGTTCGTATGAGAGAAGGATTCTTCCCATTTACTGAACCTGGTTATGAGATTGATATGGAATGTTTAGTTTGTGGAGGAAAAGGATGCAAAGTATGTAATCACAATGGTTGGATTGAAGTTATGCCTGGTGGTGTAATTCATCCAAATGTTTTAAGAGCAGCTAACCTTGATCCTGAAGAATGGACTGGATTCTATATAAATATTGGTTTAGATAGACTAGTTATGATGCGATATGGTGTTGATGATGTTAGATTATTCCATAGTGGGGATTTAAGATTCCTAGAGGAATTTAAGTAGGAGGTGTATGTATGAAAGTATCATTAAAATGGTTAAAGAAATATGTAGATTTACCTAAGAATGTGGATGTTGATGATATTGCGTATAATCTTACTTTAAGAACTGTGGAAGTTGAAGGAGTAGAAAATACAGCAGAAAAGTATCATGATATCGTTGTAGGTAAAGTATTAGAAATTAAAGATCATCCTAATGCTGATAAGTTAAAAATCTGTATGACAGATATTGGTGAAGATGAACCAAAACAAATTGTTTGTGGAGGTACTAATCTTTATGAGGGAATGATGGTTGTTGTATCAAAACCTGGATCTGAAGTTTATTGGCATGGTGAAAATGAATTAGTAAAGATTAAAGAAACTAAGATGCGTGGAGTAGACTCTTATGGAATGATATGTGGAGCTGAAGAAGTATTCTTAGATGAATTCTTTGCTGATAGTGTTGGTCCAATTATTGTTGATTTAAAAGGAATTGATTGTAAAGTAGGACAAAATATAGCTGATGTATTTGATATGAATGATTATGTTTTAGAAATCGATAACAAATCATTGACAAATAGACCAGATTTATGGGGACATTATGGTATAGCTAGAGAATTATCTGCTATTTATAAATGTAAATTATTAGAATTAGATAAATTTGAATTAGAAAAGTTACCTGAATATAAGGTAGAAATTAAAGAACCTGAAAAATGTAGAAGATATTGCGCTGTTGAAATTGATGGTTTATATGATAAAAAAGCACCTGTTTGGATGCAATCAGCTTTAATTAAAGCAGGAATGAGACCAATTAGTGCAATAGTAGATATTACTAATTATTCTATGTTAGCAACAGGTCAACCTATGCATGCGTTTGATAAAACTCATGTTGAAGGTGAAAAGATTGTTGTTAGAAATGCTAAAAAGAATGAAAAACTATTATTATTAGATGATAAAGAATTAGATTTATTAGAAGATGATTTAGTTATTTGTGATGCTAAGAAGCCGATGTGTTTAGCTGGTATCAAAGGTGGTAAAATGGATTCTATTTTACCTGAGACTACTGGTGTTGTTTTAGAGGTTGCGAACTTCTCAGCAACTTCTATTAGAAATACTAGTAAACGTTTTGATGAAAAGACAGATTCTTCTATTAGATATGAAAAGAATATTGATACTGAAAGAAATATAGAGGGAGTTAGAATGGCTCTATATTTATTCAAACAAATATTCCCTGAATGTAAATTTGTTAAATTTACTGATGTATATCCAGTTAAGACTGAAAGAAGTAAAATTGAAGTTAGTAAAGATTTCTTAGATAGGAGATTAGGTAAAGTTATTGATAATAAGACTATTACTTCTATATTAGAATCTTTAGGATACGATGTTAAATTTGATAAGAAAGTTTATAAAGTAGTAGCTCCTGTATGGAGAAGTACTGGTGATGTATCAATTAAAGATGATGTTATGGGTGATATTGCGAGAATCTTAACATTTGATTCATTTGAACCAAAGCCTATTACTATATCTTTTGAACATTCAGTTATTCAACCTAGAGCTATTTTAGAGAGAAGAGTAAAAGAATATTTAGCATTTAGATGTGGATTTAATGAGATTTATACTTATCCTTGGGTAGATGATAAATACTTATCTGCTTGTGGTATTGATACTAAGAATTCAATTAAATTAGCGACACCACCAGCACCTGAATTATCTACATTAAAGTCTTCATTAGTACCTAATATGGTAGAAGTTATCTCTAAGAACTTAAGATATTATAATGAATTTAAATTATTTGAAGTATCTCAAGTATTTGAGAAGGGTGAATATCATCCATCTACTGAAAGAGAAACTTTGCCAGTTCATAGAAAATTAGTTACAGGTTGTATCGTTAAGAAGAATGCTAAAGATATTTTCTATGAAGTAAAGGGTGTTATTGAAGGATTAAGTGGTTATTGTCAAGTTGAAGAATTATACTTCAAACAAAATGATAAACCTACTTGGGCTGATATAAATGCTCATTTAGATATAATGTATAAAAATGAAGTTGTTGGTAATATGGGATTATTATCATTTAAGACAATGAGTGATGCTAAAATTAAGAGAGTAAATGTAGGTATCTTTGAAATTGATTTAGATAAATTAGTTCCATATGATTCTCGTACTAATAAGTTTGAACATTTAGAAGAATTACCATTAACTATAAAAGATTTATCATTAATTATGGATGAGAAGGTAACTTGGGAAGATTTATATAAATGTATTAAATCTAAAGTTAAAGATTGTATCTTTATAGAAGAGTATCGTGGAGATCAAATACCTGATGGTATGAAGTCTATAAGTTTAAGAATTACTTTAGTAAATCAAGGAACTACTATGACTTCAGAAGAAATTAATAAGAAAGTTAATAGTATTGTAAAAACATTAGAACATCAATGTGGAGCTAAACTAAGAGAGGAGTAATTATGAAGTTTATTGTATCTGATGATTTCTTTGAAAAAGTAGATAATGCTTGTTTTGGAGTAGTCATTATTAAAGGTTTTGATAATACAAAAAGTAATGATAAAATTGATAAAATGTTAGCTGAAAGTAATAAAAAAGCTATGGAAGAATTAAAAGATGTTAGAGTTAAAGAAACTGATTTAGTTATTCCTTATAGAGAAGCATTTACTAAATTAGGTATTAATCCTAATAAGTTTATGTGTTCTATTGAAGCTATGCTTACTAGGATAAGTAAAGGTAAAGAAATACCTTCAATTAATCCTATAGTTGATTTAGGAAACGCTTTATCAATTAAGTATAATTTACCTTTAGGAATGCATGATATTGACAATTTTGATGGAGATATTATGCTAAGACAATGTAATAATGAAGATACCTTTGTTCCTTTTGGAAGTACTGAAGAAGAAAAGTGTGATGAAGGAGAATACTGTTATGTTTCTGGTCATGAAGTAAAGACTAGAAAATGGACTTGGAGACAAGGAGAAAAGAGTAAACTTACTGAAAAATCTACTAATTTATTTGTACCTATCGATGGATTTAATGATGTTAATAAAGATGAGGTATTTAAATTACAAGATGAATTAGTTGAATTCTTAAAAGAAAATTATGATGTTGAAATACAAACTGGTTTTGTAGATAAAGATAATCGTGTATTTGAATTTAATTAGAAAATAGTAATGGTCAGCCATTACTATTTTTTTTAAATTGATAATTTTTTATAGATATGATATTATAAAGTAGGTTAGATATTAAATGTAATGAAAGGTGAATTGATTGCATGAAAAAGTTTTTTAATAACATGAAAAAATATCAAAAGTATGCGATTAGATCAGCAAAAGCTGAATTAAAGAGTGAAGTTGCTGACTCTAGACTAAACTGGTTATGGTGGATTATTGAACCATTATGTTTTATGCTTGTTTATACTGTGGTATTTGGTATAGTTTTTCAAAGTAAAGAACAATATTTTTCTGTATTTATTATGTTTGGTTTAACATTATGGGATTTCTTTAATAGAATGATTAGTGGTAGTGTTAAATTGATAATTAAAAATAGAGATTTGGTTACTAAAGTTTATTTACCTAAATATATATTGCTTTATTCAAAATCATTAACTTATCTATTTAAGATGGGAATATCATTTATGTTAACATTTGGTTTAATGATTTGTGTAGGGGCTCCATTTACTTGGCACATAATATTATTAATACCTGTAATATGTGTAGTTTATTTATTATCATTTGGATTTGGATTAATATTAATGCATTTTGGAGTTACTCTAGATGATTTAGCTAATTTAACTCATATTGGATTAAGAATGATGTTTTATTTAACTGGTGTATTCTATAATATTAAAAAACGTCTTGGTACTGGTTTAATGGGAACTCTAATGTTAAAGTTTAATCCTATGGCTTGTTTAATTAATGAAGCTCGTAAAGTTGGATTTTATGGAACATTACCTAGTGTTAAATTATTAGGTGCTTGGTTATTAGTTAGTTTAGTATTATGTGTTATTGGTATCCATTTAATTCATAAATATGAAAATAGTTATGCGAAGGTGATTTAAGATGAAAGAGAAAAAGAAAAAAGACATAGCTGTTACAGTAGATAATCTTCATATAACTTATCGTGGTTTAAAGAAAACTTCTATTAGAGCAAGTTGGAAGAATTTTGGTAGTAAAGTAGAATTATTTCATGCTTTAAAAGGTGTTAGTTTTGAAATAGAAGAAGGTAAGATTCTTGGTATTATTGGTAAGAATGGATCAGGTAAATCTACTATGTTAAGAGCAATTGCTGGTATATTTTCACCTGATGAAGGAAGTATTGATCTACATGGAAGAACTATTTCATTATTATCAATTGGCGTTGGTTTTAATAAGAAATTAACTGGTAAAGAAAATATTTATTTATCAGGAATGTTATTAGGATTTACTGAGGAACAAATTAAAGAAAAAGAAAAAGAGATTATTAAGTTCGCTGATATTGGTGATTTTATCAATCGTCCAGTTAAAACTTATTCTTCTGGAATGCATTCAAAGTTAGCTTTTGCAATTACTGCTATATTGGAAACTGATATTATGTTAATTGATGAAGTATTATCAGTAGGAGATGTTAAGTTTAAAGAGAAAAGTTATAATAAGATGAAAGAATTAATTGCTGATGAACATAGAACAGTAATTATAGTTTCTCACTCTTTAGGTACAATTACAGAGTTATGTGATGAAGTTCTTTGGTTAAATGATGGTAAAGTAATGAAGATTGGTAAACCTAAAGAAGTAGTTGAAGAATATAAAGAATTTATGCAAAAATAAACATTTTTATGTTTATTTTTTTATGTTATAATTTATATGATAGGTGATTAATATGAAGAAGAAGATAAAAACTATAATGATTCTTTTAACTATTTCTTTTATATTATTAGCTATTTTATTTAGACTTCAATATTTTAATACTGAATTTGGAGATCAAAACTTTATTAATTGGTGGTTTGATTATTTTAGACAAGAAGGTTTTAAAGGATTAGGTCATTATCCATTTGATTATGCTCCTTTATATATAACCTTTGTAGCTTTATTTTCTTATTTACCATTTAAACCAGTTCTTATCATTAAATGTTTCTCTTATTTATTTGAAGTATTATTAGCTATTTTAGTATTTAAGTATCTATCTTTAATAAATAAAAAAGATAAAAAAGAATTTAAAATTTTATTATCAACTATTGTTTTATTATTACCAACAGTCATCTTTAATTCTAGTTGGTGGTGTCAATGTGATATTATTTATACTTTTTTTGTAGTTTTAAGTCTTTATTTTTATAATAAAAATAATATTACTAAGAGTTTTGTTGCTTTAGGATTAGCTTTTAGTTTTAAATTACAATTTATATTTATATTACCTGTATTTATTATTTTATTCTTTAGAGATAAGAAGATTAAGTGGTATCAGTTTTTATATATACCTCTTGTTAATTTATTGGTATCTATTCCTAGTTTTATTTGTGGTTATACATTAAATGATTTATTAAATGTATATGTAACTCAAACATCTGAATATAGTGATTGGTTATCTTTATATGTTAATAATATATATACATTATTTGATTTTAATAAATTATTTGGTAATAAAACTATTATTCTTATGTCTTGTTTTACTATTATGATTTTTGGAGGATTACTTGTATATTGTATTTTAAAAAAGATTAAATTTAATAATAAAAACATTTTACAATTAAGTCTATTATCTATATTAATATGTGTATTCTTTTTACCTTGTATGCATGAAAGATATCTATTTATGGCTGATGTTATAAGTGTTATATATGTATTATTATATAGAAAGGGTTATATTCAAACTATTTTTATTAATTCTATTTCTCTTTTGAGTTATATTTATTTTGTATATGGAGTTAAAACATTCCCAAATAAGATTATAGCTATTATGTTTTTATTGGTAATAATAAATCAATTCTTAATCTTTAAGAAATCTAGTTTGAAGAGGTGATTAAATGCATAAAAAATTAATTATTAATATAGTTGTTTTTTTACTAATAATTTTCTTTTTATTATTTAGTTATGCTTCTATTAAAAAAGTGACTTCTGCTGGATTAAAAGTTGAGGTTACTAATAATCAAAAAATTACTGAACAGAAATATATATCTGATTTAATTAGTTTATATGATGCTGATAATAAAAAGTTTAATGCTTTATATACTAATAGTAAGATTGTTGTTACTGATAAGATATCTAAATTAGAATATGATTATATTGATAAAGATTCTAGTTATGCGACTAGTTATGATGTAATTAGTTTAGAAAATGATATTAAGTTGTATGTAGGTCATGATAAATTTGATTTTATTAATGATTTAACAGTAGGTGAAAAAATAACTATTGAATCTAGAATACTTGGTTGTGATAAAGTATGTTTATTAAGAGATGTTGAGTATTTAGATGATGCTGGATTTAAGATAAAAGAAAAAAGTAAAATTAAAAGATTAAAAGGTGTCTAGATGAAGAAGTATAGAAAATATGTTGAGAAATCTATTGAGATATTTTTTAAGTATTTTGTTGCGAAAGCTGTAAGTAGTTTAATCTTAGCAATCTTAACAATTATAGTATTAGGTCTAATTGGTACTAAACATTTTATTATTATTGGGCTAATTGTTGGAATGTTTAATATGATTCCTTATTTAGGATCAATTATATCGATTATGATTGCAGGTATAATTAGTGTTCTTACAGGTGGACTTAGTCAGATGTTTTTTACATTATTTGCTATCTTTGTTTTACAACAAATTGAAGGCGCTTTTATTTCTACTAAGTTAATGGGAGATGCATTAGATTTAAGTCCTTTATATGTGTTTTTAATAGTTTTAATAGGAGGATTATTATTTGGAGTATTTGGTATAGTTTTAGCTGTTCCAATAGCTGCGATTGTTAAATTTATATATAAAGATAGAAGGAAGGAGTATTATTAATGAAAAAGTTATCTAATTATGTTATTTATTTTATGTTATATGCAATGATAGGGTGGATTTATGAAGTCTTTTTAGAAGTTGTTGTATATAGATGGGGGTTTAGTAATAGAGGAGTATTATTTGGACCATGGTTACCTGTATATGGATTTGGGGCACTTTTATTTATATTTTTAATCTATCCATTAATCAAAGATAAACCAATAAAAAAGAAATTAATAATGATACCAGTAGTCTTTTTAGGATGTATGTTTGTAGCGACTCTTTTAGAATTATTAACTTCATATACTTGTGAGTTATTTATGGGTTCTTGGCCATGGCAAACATATAAAGATTATAAGATTAATTTTCAAGGAAGAATAGCTTTATCACCATCTATTAGATTTGGATTAGGTGGAGTTGCATTTTTATATTTACTTCAACCTTTGTTTGAAAAGATAAGTGATAAATTAGGTAAAAATAAGAATAAAGTTGCGATCACAATACTAGTTATTTTAGCTATAGACTGCATTTATTCATTTATTCTTAAATAAAAGGAGTTATTATGAAAGGGATTGTTAAAGCTTGTTTATCAATACTAATTCCATTTTGGTTAGTATATTTTGTCTTCTATTATATAGATGTAAAATATAATACTTATTTTATTATGCCTATTGTTTTAATATTATTTATATTTAGTATTATTTCTTTAAATAGGATGATTATTCATGAAGAACAAAAATTTAAAAAGAGAAATAATTTAAGTACTTATGCATATTTATATTATTCAGTTATTGTATTTTTAATGATTAGTTTTATATTTATGTTTATATTTGATTATTTTACTAAGAAAAATGGTTTAATATTTAATTTTTATATTAATGAAGGAGATACTGATTATTATATTTATTTCTTATATAATTTCTATTATTATATTAAGGTTCTATTTCCTATAGTTCTTTTAATCACAACTTATTATAATAGAAAACAATATCGTCTTAATAGAAAGAAAAAAAGATAGATTATTTATGAGTCTATCTTTTTTTATGATACAATATTTATGAGGTATTATAAGATGAGAAGAATACATAATTTAATTGTTTATATTGTATTTTTAATTGTATTTGTATTGTTATTTTCATTTTTAGAAGGTGATAATAATGATAATAAGTTTATAGATAAGATTCATACTGAAATTAATGGAGATTTAGTAGTTTATTTTATTGATGTAGGTGAAGCTGATGCGACTTTAATTTCTAATAATGGTCATTATATGTTAGTAGATGCTGGTAATAATGAAGATGGAAAACTATTAGTTAATTATTTTAAATCTCTAGGAATAAAGAAATTTGATTATTTAGTATGTACTCACCCACATGAAGATCATATAGGTGGTATGGATAATTTAATAAGAGAGTTTGAAGTTGATAAGTTTTTTATACCTTCAGTTGAAGTAGAGTATATGTCTTATACTGAAGTAATTAAATTATTGAAAGAAAAAAATATTCCAATAGAAGAGCCTTCTATAGATTCTATAATTGATATTGGTAATTCAAAAGCAAAGTTTTTATTTGTTGATAAGAATTATGAAGAAATTAATGATAGTTCTATTGTATTAAAGGTTTATTATGGGGATACATCTTTAATAATTACTGGAGATGCTTCTTATAATGTAGAAAACAAACTACTAGATAAAGATTTGTCTTCTGACGTTTTAAGAGTAGGACATCATGGTTCTAGATATGCATCATCAGCTAACTTTTTACATGAAGTAAATCCAAAATATTCAATTATTTCAGTTGGTAAAGATAATGAATATGGACATCCCCATAAAGTTACTTTAGATAAATTAAATAGAATTAATTCTAAGATCTATAGAACTGATGAAGATGGTACAATTATTATGACTAGTAATGGTAAAGATATTTTATTTAAAACTGAAAAGACTAATACGAATGGTGATTAATATGAAAGTAAAAATAGAAAGATTAGATTATTATGGAAAGGGTATAACTCATGTTGATGGAAAAGTATGTTTTGTACCTAATACCTTAGAAGATGAAGAAGTAGAAATTAAAATAGTCGAAGATAAGAAAAAATATATGATTGGAAAAGTAACTAATTATATAAAAACTAGTGAAAAAAGAATTAAACCAAAATGTAAATATTATGATATATGTGGTGGTTGTAATTTAGCTCATATGTCTTTTGAAGATGAGAATATATTTAAAGTAAAAATTGTTAATGAATTATTTGAACATAGTTGCAAATACAAAGTTAATATAAAAGATATTAATTATGATGATGAATTTAATTATCGTAATAAACTAGTTCTTCATAGTGATTGGAAACAATTAGGTTTATATAATGATAATTCTCACGATTTAGTTGAGATAGATAAATGCTTATTAGTTTCTAATAAAATTAATAATTGTATTTCGGATTTAGATAAAACTAAAGATCAAATTATTAGAGTATCTAATGATGAAAAAGAAATATCTATTAATGATAAATTAATGACTAGTATTGGTGATAAGATATATTATTTATCAAAAGATTCTTTCTTCCAAATTAATAAAACTCTAACTGAAAAGTTATATAATTGCATAAGAGATTATTCTAATGAAATAAATCCTCTTAAGGTTTTAGATTTATTTTGTGGTATAGGTAGTATTGGTATTTATATTGATAATGATAGATATAAAATAACTGGTGTTGATTATAGTAAAAGTAATATTGAAGATGCGAAGAAGAATTCTAAATTAAATAATTGCAATAATATAAGTTTTATATGTGATAGAGTAGAAAATGTAATTGATCAATTTAATGATTATGATTTAGTGATCGTAGATCCTCCAAGAGCAGGATTACATAAAAAAGTTGTAGATAATCTAATTAGAATTAATAGTAAATATATTATTTATGTTTCTTGTAATCCACATACAATAATTAGAGATTTAAACTTACTATATGATTATTATGACTTAAAAGATATTAAATTATTTAATATGTTTCCAAGAACATATCATTGCGAAAGTATCACAATCCTTGAAAGGAGATAATATATGAGTATTTTAGGAACAATAGCAAAAGAAATATTTGACGAGACAATAGGATATGATGTTGCTGAAAAATCAAAAAAAATATTAGATAAGAAAATTGAAAAAGATAATAAAAAACTATTTGAAGTTGAAAATGGAAAAAAAGTTTTGATTGTTAATCAAAAACTTCATACATTTAAAGATATAATAAATGTATATGATGAAACAGAAATGGTAAAGTACAAAGTTAAGGGAGAGTTTGCATCTATAAAGCGTCATCTACATATATACGATACTAGTAATATTGAAATTGCAGAAGTAAAAGAAAAGTTATTTGCTTTAAGAAATCCACTTTCTATGCAAACAAGAATTGCGGATTTTGATTTTATTATTAATGGTAAAAAAGAATTTAAAATGAAGTCAAAAACTTTTTTAAAGGATAAACTTGAGCTAGATAATGGCTGGGTAGTAAAAGGAAATATACAGGGTTTTAAATATAGTATCTTTAACAAAGAAGAAAAAGAAATTGCAAAAGTTTCAACTAAACTATTATATTTTGGAGATACTTATAAAGTTGAATATGATGAGGATGTTGACGAACTTCTTGTATTAATGATTGTTTTAGCAATGGATATATTTCATGCTCCTTCCAAAAAAGATGATTTTAAAGAAACATTAGACTATAAATTATGGCACTGGTAAAATTTATTAAAAGTAATAAGTTAGAACAATAAAACGACTATGCAAACATACACATACAAGGTTAGAAGAATACGTGTGATGAAATGTAAAGACCCAGGGTCATATAAAAAAAGACTACGCAAAAACCTATGGTCTAGTCATGTTGAATGTGTCTGTGTGCTAGAATTGAAGTAAATCATTATATATGAACAAAAAATGACATAGCAATCGTACAAGAACTACTCTAGGTAATACTTGTAATAGCACTATGTCATCGTACAAGAACACTATTATTTGGACATGACGATCGTACAAGTACAACCCATTGCGAATCCATCGCAGTTTTAGAAAGGAAGTAGGATATGAGTGTAGTTATTGATAAAATGAAGCAAGAAATAATTAATAGAAGTAATTTATTCGAAGAAGAAACAAAAGGTACTAAAGATGAATACAATATATATAAAGAACATATCCAATACGTTTATAATTATGTATGCTTACTTTCAAAGGGACAAGATGTAGATCATGAAGTATTAGAATTAAGTGCATTATTACATGATATTGCAATGACAGATAAAACATTAGGTAGATCTAAACACAATGAAGATGGTGCAGCTATTGCTGAACAATTATTAAGAGATAATAATTATCTAGAAGATAAAATACAATTTGTAAAAAAATGTATTTTAAATCATAGTAGTAAAAGAACGAAATATAGAACAACAAGAGAAGAACAAATATTAGTTAATGCTGATGCACTATCTCATTTTGATTCGATACATAATTTATATAATTTAGCTCATAATGTAATGGAATTAAATGATGATGATACATTAATATTTATTAAAGATAAATTAACTAAAGATTATAATGAAATTAGTGATGAATTAAAATATTTAATAGATGATAAATATAATAATATTATGACTGCAAAAAGTATAAATGATATTATCTCAACTCCAGTTTGAATCAAAAAATAGGTACTGGGAAATATATTATGTTGACCTAAAACTAGGTTTAGTTATATGTTATTCGCCCTAGGACAGGGCATGTTGAATGTGTCTATGTATTATAGAGGAGATGTGTATATGAGAAAAAAAATAGGATTTATATTATTAGTAATAGCAATTCTACTATTAGTATTTATAATATTGTTGAATTTGTATTGGATTATTAGAATAGCCTTTTTTGGAGTAACGTTTGGAAGTAAATATCCAGATTCAATTTGGTGGGGTGAAGTATATTTACAAGGCTTAAGTGGTATAAAACAATACTATTCTACTTATGGATCTATATTACTTCTCACAGAAGTTCCAATAGCAGTTATATCTATTATTTATCAAATTATATATTTTATATTTTTGAAAAAATGATATTATTTCAATTACCAAAATTGAGTGATTTTCATTTAGTACTGACACTGATACAACCCATGTTGAATGAGTCTGTGTGCTAGAATTGAAGTAAACCATTATATATCAACGAAAAATGACATGGCGATCGTACAAGTACAACCCATTGTGAAAGTGTCGCGGTTCTTGAAAGAAGATAATTAAAAAAAACTAAATTCAATCGCATAAGAGGTAAAAAATGTATACTTTTACATTTTTTTAATTGTTTTAAGTAATTAGTTCAATTTTTCATAATAATGTGCTAAACTGAATATAAGGTGAACATATGAAATTTAAAGTATTTATTGTATTACTAATTTTATTTCTTCCATTTGCAGTATCAGCAAAAGATTGTGATTTATCAAAAATTACAATTTCTTCTATAGAACAAAAAAACATAGAAGGTAATACCGAAGAAATAGAAGAACCGACAATAACA
>JAEEGL011349376.1_pt1 | contig 13983 bp, 10 predicted proteins | sample 9134231 | NCBI WGS metagenome assembly JAEEGL01 (sample SAMN16246548, study PRJNA631951) | gut metagenome | biome: gut microbiome; feature: rumen; material: fiber-attached | host: Bos | place: Iran: Karaj | collected 2018-10
GGATCTTGAGACCAAAGCACCCGACGGGGCAAAGGAAAAACTCTCGGATGCCATGACATTCTTTTCCACAGAGAGCTTCAAAAAGAGCACTTCGGATGAATACTACAACCTCGTATGTGCCCTCTCGCAGCCCGAAGAATTTGAGAAGCTGGACGATGTGATGAAGTTCCACATCAAGAGGCAAAAGAGAGACCTGGAAAAAATGAGGCGCATCCCCGCTGACTTCTATGAGGAGTACGTAAGGACGCTCAACGTTTCAACCATCGCGTGGCCGAAAGCAAAGCAAAACAACGACTGGGATTCCTACAGGGAGCCCCTTAAGAATACCATCGAAGCTGTGAAGAAGATGCAGAAGTACACTGATCCCGACAAGGAAGTTTATGATTCCCTCATCGATCAGTACGAGGAAGGCATGACCTGCGAGACCATTGACAGGGTTTTTGATGAGCTGAAAAAAGAGCTTGTCCCCCTTGTTGAAAAGGTGACCTCAAAGCCTCAGCCCGACCACAGCCTCTTTACCATGAAGGTCCCTGTTCATAAGCAGGAAGAGCTCTGCAGGTTCCTCGTTGAATACATGGGAATGGATATGAACAGGTTCTCACAGGCAGAGACTGAGCATCCTTTCACGACCAACATGAATCTGGACGATGTGAGGATCACCAACCACTACCATGAAAACAACATCATAGCTCCTATCTTCTCAGCGATTCACGAAGGCGGCCACGCCCTCTTTGAGCAGAACATAGATCCCAAATATGAATTTACCGAAGGTGCCAACGTGAACTACATGGGACTTCACGAGAGCCAGTCAAGGTTCTTTGAAAATGTCCTGGGCAGGAACATCAACTTCTGGAAACCTATCTGGCCAGAGGTACTTGAGATCATCCCTGAGTTTAAGGACATCACTTTAGAGCAGTTCCACCGCGAGATATGCCGCGTTGAGAACTCGATGATAAGAACGGATGCAGACGAGCTCACCTACTGTCTCCACGTAATACTTCGCTATGAGATTGAGAGGGATATATTTATCGGCGGCGCATCTGTCGATGATCTGCCGGATATGTGGAACCGCAAGATGCAGGAGCTTCTCCACATAACTCCGAGTACTTACAGCGAGGGCATCCTCCAGGATATGCACTGGTCCGACGGAAGTTTCGGCTACTTCCCATCCTACCTTCTTGGAAGCATATACGACGGCATGTTCCTTGAGGCCATGGAAAAGAGCCTTGGCTGCGTTGACGATATCCTTGCAGCCGGCGACATCAAAAAGATCACCGCATGGCTTAAGGAGAACATCCACAGGTACGGCTCAACCCGCACATCAAGTGAAGTCCTTAGGGAAGTCTGCGGCACAGAACTCTCCGCAAAGCCCCTCCTTAACTACTTCACAAAACGCTACACCCCGCTGTACAATCTCGATTAATATAATCCGGCGCAATGGAAAAAGTTTTTTGCCTTCTTGGGACGCTCTCGCTCCTTTCGTCTGGCAGCGGTACTAAGCTCGAAAGGACCTCGCTAAGTCCGGCCGCCTCAAAGGCCCTGCGAGAGGCAAAAATCTTTTTCCATTGCGCCTTGCTCATTAATATCAATACGGTAAAGGCAGAATGATATGATAAGAACCTGGATTTTTGGTCTCAGCGGGTGCTGCTTCTGTACTGTACCGGTGTCATTCCATATTTCTTCTTGAAGAGACGATTGAAGTGCTCAACATTCTGATAGCCTGCAGCCTCTGCCACCTTCTCAACCTTCATATTGCCGTTTCGAAGCAGGGTGCTCGCCTTGTTGAGACGGATCCTCTTTACATTCTCTCCGAAGGTCATACCGCTCTTTTCCTTGATGTACTTGGAGAGGTAGGGCTTTGAGAGATAGAACTGGCTGGAGAGATCATCCAAAGTTACAGTCAAGTAGTTCTCCTGAATGTAATTGATGATGGAATTGATCCTCTCATCCTTGTTGTTCTTGATGTCTCTGACTGTGTCTATCTGATTTACCGCAATTACAAGTGCGTTGATTGAGGACTTGATGATATCCTCATCTATACCTACCCCCCAGAACTTCTGTCCGTTATAGGTAATTCCCACATATGAGCAGGCCTTGGAGGAAGATCCTCTTGAGAGAGCGTGCTCCTCGTAGGTGGAAAGTTCATAACTTATGTTGAAGTACTGCTTTATCGCATTGCTGACAGCATCGAGACGGCCGTTTCCGTTGGCTTCAACAACATGATCTTTGTCTCCGTGACTTACTGTTACTTCTGCAAGGATTCCGTCAATCTGCTTGAAGTGAACCTCAGGGATCCTGAATACGTTGTCATTGTGGACGTACTTATCCTCAAATATCTGATAGATCCTTGCAGGTGAGAGCTCAGCATGCTCTCTGTCGGAGATGTCCTTTATAGTGTAGCTGATATCTGCCTGCATCTCCTTGGGAACCATCATGCCGTAGTTGGTCTTGAGGATATAGCTTACGCCGCCCTTTCCGGACTGACTGTTGATCCTGATGACGTCTCCGTCGTACTCTCTTCCCAGGTCCTTGGGGTCGATGGGAAGATACGGCACTGACCAGATTCCGTTATCTCTTTTCTGCTCATGCCAGGAGAAGCCCTTTGAAATGGCATCCTGATGTGAGCCCGAGAAAGCTGTAAATACGAGCTGTCCGGCATAAGGCTGTCTCTCGTAGATGTGCATCCTTGTAAGCCTCTCGTAGGTCTCGCCCACTTCCGCAATGTGGCTGAAGTCAAGTCCCGGATCAACTCCGTGGGAGTACATGTTGATAGCCAGAGTAACAATATCAACGTTACCTGTCCTCTCACCGTTTCCAAAAAGAGTTCCCTCTATCCTGTCGGCACCTGCAAGGCAGCCAAGCTCTGCGTCACTTACTCCCGATCCCCTGTCATTGTGAGGATGAAGAGAAAGTGTGACCGCATCTCTGTACTTGAGGTTCTTGCTGATATATTCAACCTGAGTTGCAAATACGTGAGGCATTGCAATCTCTACTGTTGTCGGAATGTTGATGACAACCTTGTTCTCTTTGGTGGGCTTCCACACATCAAGGACTGCATTGCACACTTCAACAGCATAGTCAACTTCTGTTCCCGGAAAACTCTCAGGTGAGTATTCAAAAGAGAAGTTTCCGTTTGTCTCTTTTGCCAGCTTATCAAGGAGCCTTGCTCCGTCAACCGCTATCTTCTTGACCTCTTCCTTGCTCTTTTTGAACACCTGCTCGCGCTGTGCTACCGATGTTGAGTTGTAGAGATGGATAATGGCCCTGGGTGCACCCTTAACGGCTTCAAAGGTCCTCTTTATGATGTGTTCCCTCGCCTGTGTGAGAACCTGAACCGTCACGTCGTCAGGGATCATGTTCTTCTCTATAAGAGTTCTGGCAAACTCAAACTCTGTCTCTGAGGCAGCCGGGAATCCTATCTCGATCTCCTTGAATCCAAGATTAACCAGCATCGTGAAGAACTCAAGCTTCTCATCAAGGCTCATCGGCTCGATAAGTGCCTGGTTGCCGTCTCTTAAGTCAACGCTGCACCAGATGGGCGGATGGTCGACATAGTCTTTTTTAACCCAGTCGTAAGTGGGCTTTGGTGGCATAAAGTATTGGCGCTGGTATTTCTCTACGTTTTTCATAGCTGCTCCTCGATTCTGTAGTATTGATGAATTTTAATCTGTGTAGTGTATTACCTCTATGTTTTGGTTGATTATTTTTGTGCTACCTAGATAAATTTTCATCATTTTGATTGATAGTAATTATCTTACCATAATTATGAGCAAATACATCATGGTGAAATTAACCATTTTTCTTGATTATTATTAATGTGACAATAGGGACGGTTCTCTTTGACTCCCTATCGAAAGGAGTCAAAGAGAACCGTCCCCATTGACTTCACATTGACTTCATTACTTCACGATCATACCTGTCTCGCGGTCTGCGAATACTGCAACCATTACAAGGAATACGATACCCATGATGAGCTGCTGGGTCTTTGGCTCTATTCCGAGCATTACAAGCCCTGCAGTGAGAATCTTGTAGGTGAGAGCGCCAAGGATGATGTTGTAGAATTTGACCTTGGCACCGCCGTTTACCGGCATTCCGCCAAGAACAAGGGCGATCATTATCTGGGTCTCCAGCTGATTCCCGGCAGTCGATGTCACGGAGCCAACCTTGATACTGTTGATAAAAGCTGCGAGACCTGTGATCATACCGGCAGCCATGTACACCAGCATCTTGGTCTTCTCAACTCTTACCCCCGCAAACCTGGCTGCGGTCTCGCCAGCGCCTATTGCCTTGAGCCTGTTGCCAAGGCCTGTGTACTGGAATACCGCAAAGGCGATGACAAGGATCAGCAGCGTGAACGTGAGATTGAAGCCTATGGTGTTATAGGAGGTGATATTGGAAACACCGTAAACAGGGCTCTTGGTGGTGGCATATGCAACCATTCCTCTAAGCAGATACATGTTGCAGATAGTTACGATGAAAGATGTGATCTTGCGCTTAACGTTAAAGAAGCCGTTTACTATTCCTATAAGTCCACCTGTCATCACGCCACACAGCACAGCCAGCAGCATGTTATAGTTGGACAGAAAACATATCACCACCGAGCATACACCCAGCATGGATCCCTGGGAGAAATCAAGTCCTCCCATGGTCATTACCATGAATACGCCGACGCAGGCGATCAGAAGTACATAGGACTGTGACAGAAGGAGCTTTAGATTTCCTGCGGTAAAGAGCTGTCCTCCAGTCAGAACCGCGAACAGCACAACGATAAAGATGAATCCTGCAAACGGCATCAGAGTTCTTACAATCGGCCGTTCCATTACGCGAACTTTTACTTTATTCTCATTTTCCATTTACGGCCTCCCCCTTAAACCATCCTGGCAATGAGATCGGTGTCCTTAAGATCCTTTGATCTTTTAAATTCACCGTTCTGTTTGCCATTCTTCATTATGATGATGCGGTCAGCCATTCCAAGAAGCTCTGAGATCTCCTCGGAGATCATGATGATCGACTTCCCGTTCTTTCTCATGTTGTTCATCATCTGATAAATATCTGCTTTTACCATGACATCGATTCCTCTGGTTGGTGAATCCAGAATTATTATGTCGGAGTCTTTTCCGATCCATCTCGCCAGAACGACCTTCTGCTTGTTACCTCCGGAAAGAGCTGACATAAACTGATGGACGCCCTGCATCTTGGTGCTCATCTGCTTTGCGTACTTTTCCGCGAAGGCCTTCTCGTCCCTGGCATGAAGAATGTGATTCTTCTTAAGGTTCTCTAAAGACGGAAGACAGATATTGTCCTGAATTGTGTCATTGATGACAAGTGACTCATTATCTCTGTCCTTGGAGGCATAGGCTATACTGTGGTCTATGGCTGTCTTGATATCATTTATGGCTGTTCCGTCAGACAGGGAGACGCTTCCTTCCCTGTCGTAGGAAGCTCCGAATAAAGCCTTCCCCACCTCATGCATGCCGCACTCTGAAAGTCCTCCGATCCCGATGATCTCACCCCTGTGAAGCTCAATGCTGAAGTCTTCGATCTCTCCGGGAACCGTAAGATGCTCCCCCTTAAGAACTACCTCTTTGGAAACCTCCTCGTCGTAGTCCGAGCGGTAGTAGTTGTTGCTAAGGACACGTCCAACCATGAGTTTCTTAAGATCATCAGTAGTGACATCACTGCTCTTAACCGAACTTACCAGAACGCCGTCTCTTAGGATGCTGATGCTGTCGGACTGCTCTAAGACCTCATCAAGATCATGGGAGATAAAGATAACACACTTGCCTTCCTCCTTGATCTTCTTCATCACCTTGAACAGCTCTTTTCTTCCCTTCTCGCCAAGTGCTGTGGTGGTCTCATCAACCACAAGTACCTTGGGGCCAAAGTGGGTGGCCTTTACTATTTCGATGAGTTTTCTGTCCTCAAAATTATATATATCGATAATGTCAGTCGCCTTGATATATCCAAAGCCGTAGGAATCAAGAAGCTCCTGGGCCTTTTTGTTCATGGCCTTGGCATTCTTGACATGGAACTTCGTGAACTCATTTTCTTTTCCCAGAAAGATATTCTCTGCCACGGTAAGCCCCGATAGGGTTCCTATCTCCTGCACGATGATGGCAACACCCTGATAGTTGCCGTCCACCTGATTCCTTGCATGGATCTCTTTTCCGTCAAGGGTAAAGGTACCGGAGTCCTTGTGATAGATTCCGGTAAGGCAGGATGTAAAAGTGGATTTGCCTGAACCGTTCTCCCCGATAAGAGCATGGACCTCGCCCTCATAGAAATCCAGAGTGACGCTGTCTATGGCATGGGTCACGCCAAAGCTCTTGTCGATATTCTCGGCATGTAATAATACTTTGCTCATCTTCGCCCCTCCTTACTTCACTACAAGGCCCTTAACAGGCTTGATGGTCATAGTTACAATTGCCAGAAGAACAATACCGGTGACGATGTTCTGGACCGTTGTAGGAGCGCCCAGGGCAACAAACCCCTGGAACAGGAGCTGGATTATGAATTCTCCCACCACAATGGCGATGACCGGATGTCCGTACTTTTTGAAGGCAAGGCCAAAGAACGTTCCCATAAGAGGCGGAAAGTTTCGGCTCATGGAAGCAAGGTTTGAAGCACTCGTCATTGAGGTTCCGTAGGAGATGGTCAGGATTGCCTCAACACCTACGAAAAAGCCGCAGAGCACAAAAGCCACAACCTTATATTTATCAACGTTAACACCCATGTTTTTAGCTACCACCTCATTGGATCCGATGGCATAGGTGTAAGTTCCTATCTTAGTGTATTTAAGGATAAAACCGCACAGGAAAAAGGCCAAAAGAGCCAGAATAAGATTTCCCGGATAGTCGCCGAAGGCTCTGTACTGCGTTGCAAGAATAGCCTCTTTTCCGTTGGTCGCAAAAATTGAAAGAGCCTCATAAACCAGTGACAGTCCGGCTGTTACGATAAGAGATGAAATCCTGAATTTGATATATACAAGTCCGTTCAAAAGACCTACCAGAACGCCGCTTATCATAGGCGCTATGAGAAGACCGGCATATCCGAAATGTTCACTCATATTGACGGCAAGCACCGATGAGAGCACGATGTTTGCGCCCACACTCATATCAAAGGGTCCCATTACGCAGATAAAATACAGGCCGCACCCTCCAACCGCATAGTAAAGAGCCGTCTTAAGATAAGTCTGCAGTTTGTCAAAATCCCCAAATGTCTGTGGTGCCAGAATTTTAAATACAGCCCAGAATAAAAAGGCTAGAAGCGCCAGAAGCACAAGTCCGTACCAGTGGCTTTGTTTGAATTTCTGAACCTTACTCATACTTTCCTCCCGGAGGTGATGCATTAAGTGATCGTGCTGCAGATCCCCCGGATGGCGGGGGACTTTTGCACGACCACATAAATGTTTATTTAATTGCTGTGACGAGAGATAACATCGTCGATTGAAAGAGTTGAAGCTGCCTTGTTGAGCTCCTCAAAGCTGTAAGAAGCCATTGTTGCAAGCTCTTCATCTGTGTAAGGATCGTCGTTAACGAAATACTTCTCATAGTTTGCGTAGTCATCGGGAGATGATACATACAGATAAGGGAAGAGGATCTCGTAACCAAAGCTGCCTTCCTCTTTTACATAGTTGCCCTTAACAGCGTTGAGGACAAGATAGAATGCAAAGAGAGGATCGCAGAAGTGTCCGCCTGACTCAGCAAACATTCCGCCTGACTTAAGCTGATCTGCCAGATCATCAAGGAAGTCTGTGGATACAACATCAACCTTGCCTGTGAGACCTTCGTTGGCAAACGCACCGATGGAACCTACAAGGGGATCTCCACCGCCGCCTGCTACGATAAGGGCGTCCATTCCAGGATTGGAATTGTATAATGACATAGCTGCTGCAGCGCCCTCTTCTGAAGATGTGTTGGCGTAAACGGGCTCAGTCATGGTTGCGGGATCATCAGCATGTGTAGAGTTCCACTCGTCGATTGCCTGCTGATAGCCCTGCCATCTGAGCTGGAATGTAGCATCACCTACTGTCCATGCCTCAAGTCCGATGTTTCTGTCGCCGTTCTCAAGAAGGAGATTAACAAGTGTATAGCCGTTAGTAACCTCATCCTCGTGAACCGCACCTACATAGTACTTGGAATTACAGGCTGTCTTGTAAACTTCGGGACTGTTTTCCTTTGAAATGATACGGAAGAACTGAGCAATGTATACGCCGTTCTCAGTACATGTGTTGATGGCAGAAGTCATCTCTGAATCAGCTGAATTACAGATGATGATTCCCTGGCAGCCTGCTGCGCAGAGCTGCTCAACAGAAGCTGTAACCTGCTCTGAAACGTGGGACTGGTCAACGTACTGAACGTCTACACCGGTGGCCTTTGCTGCCTTGTCAACGATCTTCTTGCACTGGCTTCCCAGGACATCAGTTGAACTCCAGATTGAAACACCGATCTTGATCTTGTCAGATCCCGATTTTGCTGCTGCCCCTGCAGAACCTGATGCTGCCGCATTGCCGCAGCCCGTGATCAGTGACGCAGTCATTACTCCCGCCATGATCAGTGAACACAGCCTTTTAACACTCCTTTTCATATAACCGTAACCCTCCTTTTGAAATTAAATAAATATTTGTACCGGTGCGGGCCATCCTCGCTCCGGATATGGTACCGTTACTTCTTAAGTCCTTTGACCTCGTAGGTCTTGCTCCTTTGATCTCCGAAGACCACTCCCGCGGACTGGGCCGCCGAGCTGTCATAGGACACTGAGACGATGACGCTGTCTCCGTTTGAAAGATCCTTATTCTTGTCGATGGAAAAAGAAATTGATGACACGGCATTGATGTACTTGGTAAGCTCTGCAAGATCCTCCACCTCGTTCATGGACCTGATCTTGTCCTCTCCGCCTACCATCTCGGTCTCCAGGCCGTCATAATCCACATTTACATATGCGGTCCCTTCGCCGTTTCTGCCGCTGAAGTCTACAGTGACGTAGTCAAGGATATTGGTTATCCCATCTGTTGTGTCGATTTTTGCTCCCCTGATATCGCCGCATCCTGTAAGCATTAGCGCAAGCGACAGCACAAGAGTCGTGATTAAAGACGAAATTTTTCTATGGTTGAACACCGGACTTCCCCTCCCAAACAAAAAAGCTCCGCAAACAGGTTCTGTTCCCCACTTCCTGTTTACGAAGCTATTGTATCAATTTGACTTTTTATACCATTAGCACGATTTAGAAAAACTTGGTATCACTTTTTTGAAAAAATCTTCAGCTCATGTAACACTTCAGTCCTCTATTCCGGTTGCACTCTTTCGGTACTCGCTGGGGCTGACGCCCTCAAAGCGCCTGAATACGCGGCTGAAATAATTATAGTCGTCATATCCCACCTTGAACGATATTACCTCAAGCTTGTTCTGTTCATCCTTCATCATCTCTTTTGCCCTGGCCATGCGGCAGCCTGTGATATATGCAGTTATGGTCTCGTTGTATTTCTGCGAGAACTTCTTCGAGAGGTAACTGGGCTCCACAAAAAACTGCTCTGCAAGCCCCGCCAGAGACAGATGCTCCATGTAGTGCTCCGTTATATATTCATGCACATTCTCAACCTGGCGGCTGATGGAACTGCTCTCGCTCCCCGAATCCCCAAGCGCGATCTCGAGTGCCAGCTCAATGCTGTCCAGAACGGTCTCTTTATTGAGGCTTCGAAGTCCGTAGTTCACCGAGTCCTGAACTTCCTCATAGGTTCGGCTGTCACTGCTTCTGTCAGCTTCCGCGATTGTATTGAGAGTCCTTGCCGCAAACTGTGTCACCTCAAAAAGACTCCACTTGTCGGTATCGCATCTCCTAAGTCCCGCCATGTCCATGATCACATATCTTGCCTGCTTGATATCACGTCCCGAAAGAGCTGACAGGATCTGAGATTCAAGTCTGTCGGTGTAATGCTCCCTGACCTTCTGGGATTTTCTGCTGCCTGTGCAGACAGCAATGCTGTGCCTGTGGCCGAAGGGCCTTGTGACCATTTCAGCTATCATCTCCCTGTAGACCGTGGCAATATCATCCAGGGAGCTTGCCTGATCGTGGATAACGACGGTGATGGGCCCCTGCTTCTCAACAGGGAATGCCGCCAGTATCCTGTCAGCGATAAGCCGCAGCCTTGCGGGAGTGGCATTGAGCTCTATGATGAACTCGTTTACCTTGTCCGTGTAATTAAAGACGATCACTTTCTCCGCATCTATGAGTTCGCGAAGTCGCCCTTTCATGTCATAGGACATTCTAAGGACATCCTTTCCCGAAGTTTGCTTCAGGATCTCGACGTCATGGAACTTGACCAGTATTGTTGATATCTCGGAAAAAACCTTTGTGCTTGGAACATGGGATTCCTTCCCGGGCCTAAAGAGTTTTCCGTTTAAAAGAGATGAGAACTCATCATCCTCAAGGAAGGAGGACACATAGTTTTCCCGTAGTTTAAGGTTCTCTTTCTCAGCTTTCTGCGCTTCTCTTTCCTCAAGAGTCTTAAGAGCCTTACTCAGGGAATCCACCAGCTGCTCCTTGCCAACAGGCTTAAGCAGGTAATCGATGCCACCTGCCATGAACACTCCCTTCACCTTCTGAAAATCATCATACCCGCTGACAGCAAGAGTTATGATGTTGGGGTACTGACTCTGGATCTTTCCAAGGAGCTCCAGACCGCTTAAAAAGGGCATATTGATGTCTGTGATCACTATATCCGGCTTTTCCTTCGGAATCCTTTCAAGCACTTCTTCCCCATCGCAGGCGGGCTCGAGAAAGTCGATGGAATAGTCCTCCCAGGACAGCATTCTCTTTATGTTTTCCCTGCTCCACAGCTCGTCATCCGCTGTAAGCACCTTGTACTTCATCCCCATTTGCAACCTCCTCTTTTACTATGGGAAGTACTATCACAGCCTTTGTCCCAACCTCAGGGCTGCTCTCATAGTGTATCCCGTAACCTTCCCCGTAGACGCTCTTTACCCTGGCATTTACATTCATCACTCCGATGGATCTTCCCATCTCTATCCTTCCGATATCAGCCTTATCAAGCTGCTCATTCATAGCCTTTGCATCCATTCCGGCGCCGTTGTCCTCTATGGTGATAAGGAGCCTGTCATCTCTGTGCGACGCCGAGATTATCAGCTCTTTGTCCTTCCTCCTGGTATTTCGAAGGCCGTGCTGAAGAGCATTCTCAACAATAGGCTGAAGCGTTATCCTGGGGATGTTGTCACTTAGTGTATCCGAATCTATCCTGTAGGTATACTTTACTGTGTTTCCGTTTCGGACGTCCATAACGTACAGATAGTTCCTCACATGAGCCATTTCCTGCTGCAGAGTTGACTGGGTGTCCGAGATATCAAGGCTGTACCTGAAGATGGCCGACAGAGACTGGCACAGACCGCTTACCAGAGTGCAGTCCTGGGACGCCGCGATGCCGCTCATAGTGTCCAGCGTGTTGTAGAGGAAATGGGGATTGATCTGGGCCTGGAGCACCTTGTACTGGGTTCTCTCCATAAACACCTTGGCCTCATACTCCTCTTTTACCATGGTCTGAATCCGGTCCAGCATCTCATTAAATTCTTCTCCCATGACCTTGAGTTCTTCGCTCCAGCCCTGGGTCTTAGCCCTCAGCTCCGTATTGCCGTTCTTGATGTCTATGATGGTCTGGCTGAGCTGTTCCACAGGTCTGTATATGTATCCCGAGATAACAGACCCCAGGATAAGAGTCACAAGTATGATGAACCCCGCAATAACGATCAGCATTCTGGCAAGGGCACTCTGGGTATGCAGCATAAGGGACTGGGGCGTAAGCATTATCAGGTGGAGATTATATTGGCTGGTCTGTCTGCTGTTGAGGTAAAAAGAGCCGACCTCATTATCAAGCTTTGTAAAATCCTCAAAGGAGGTCGCAATAAGCCTTGTAAGATCCGTAAAGATCTTGCTCTCCTCTTTTGTCGTATTGCCAACTCTTGCAATTGGGGAGTCACCCTTTGGCTGAAGCCATACACACACGTCTCTTGAAGAAATGTACTTGGTCATGATATCCGATATGTTTTCGGTACTGAAGTCGCATACAAGATACCCGAATCTAGAGCGCTCATCGTCGTAGGTGTGGAGCTTGAGCACAAAGCGGATCACGTCCTGGTCTGCCTCTTCATTGTGGTAACCGGAGAGAAATACCGCATAGTCACCGGATTCAATGCAGCTCTTAAGGTGGGCTACGTTGACATACTGATCTGTTTTATAGAGGTCCTGAGGGTAATAGTAGGGCTGCTTTCTGAATGAACTGATAAGATATGAATCATTGTCATAAAGATACATGGCAAGAAGCTGGTCCGCAGTGTCAAAGCGACGCTCCGACAGATGCCATGCGGTCCAGTAATAATCCAGAAGTTTTTTTCGATTTCCGCGGGAACTTCGCATGTCATATACAAGATCCGCCTCATTGTATATGGCCTGCATTTTGATAATGTTGCTGTGAATATAAGAACTTATCTCATCCTCTATGCGCTCAAGGGTCTCATCGTTATTAAGAAGGCTCTCCCTTCTTATCTGCTGTCTTGAAACCACTTCAAAAACAACCGTCTGCGCAATGATCGCAAACAGCGTACACCCAATGACCAGCCCTAAGATGGCCCGGCGCATAGTCCACTTTCTTCTGTTCATTCCCCAATCCCCACAATACTCATACCACAATAATCAATGGATATTATTAGATTATCATGTTTGGAAAAATCTGCAACAGTACCTATATGTAGCACTAGAAAAACAGGAACAGCCTGAATACTATTGACAGAATCTGCATGATAATAAACCATCTGAACACCTTAAACAGTATCGAGCCCCCATAAACAGGCGTCCTGTTCCATCCAGTCCGGTTATTCCAGGTATTCCAGTTCTCTTCAGGCCTGTTGTAGTCCCTGTTAAAATCTCCGGTGCTCCACTGCCAGTATGTCCCATAGTTTTCAAACGGGCTTTCCTCTTCATTATATGAATAACTCTGCTGTTCCTGCGTCCGGGAATAGGTCTGCCTGTACCTCTCAGCGCCGGGTTTCGTAAGAATATCATATGCCACATTAATGTCATTCATTTTTTCTGCGGCGTATTCATCTCCCGGATTCAGATCCGGATGGTATTTTTTAGCCAGTGTCCTATATGCTTTTTTTATCTCTTCTTCTGTAGCTTCAGGACTAACCCCAAGAACCTTGTAAGGATCCATTGTCATCATAAAACTATCCTCCGACCAAAATCAGGTCTTCTTAACAAATCTCTCTCCACACTTTGGGCATCTGATCTCAATCCTGCCCTTTCCTTTTGGAACTCTTATCTGCTGATGGCAGCTTCTGCAGATGTAATATCTGCTCACCTTTCTGTCACGCCACTGCAGAGGCAGAAGTTTAAGGCGCCTTCTCGGAGCAGCTGTCACAGCCAGATACTTCTGATTTTCAGCATATCTCTTTGGAATGTTTTTAGAATATACCCTGAACAGTGAATATCCGAAGAATGCCACCCACAAAAAATATATTACTGCACTCTGGGCAAATATGTTTATTACAAGAAGCAGTATAGCCATGGCATTACATGCTCTCGCCATATTGTCAAAACCATTCCGTCCATAAAAGAATTGTGCCATTTTGTTTTGCATGTAATATCTGAACTGATTCATTCTGTCCATATCATCAGACCTTTCTTTATATACAAATCCAGTTATATGTAATAAAAATAATAAATCTTCTGCTTCTACATTTCTATACCAGTTTTGGTAAAATACCGACCTTATTTTACTCCTGAAAAAAGGATGAGAATATAATTTGTCTATAACTAAAGGCGGGGTCACACGCCCAATGTCATTAAGTTAAGGTGACACTATAAAGATCTCTACATCAGAAATGATGTAGGGGTCTTTTTTTCTGAAAAAATGTTGACATAAAAGCTAAAAAGTGCGGCCGCTTTCGCTACTGATTATTTTTAGAGGTAGCGAAA
>JAEEGL011552307.1_pt1 | contig 13983 bp, 15 predicted proteins | sample 9134231 | NCBI WGS metagenome assembly JAEEGL01 (sample SAMN16246548, study PRJNA631951) | gut metagenome | biome: gut microbiome; feature: rumen; material: fiber-attached | host: Bos | place: Iran: Karaj | collected 2018-10
CATGAAATTCCAGGAAGTGACAAAGGGCACTTCCTGGAAGAAGAACGGATGGGAAAGGAGGAGGAAGCATGCGGCAGAAAGTGCGTTTTTTCCGGCAGCACACTCTGGAGACCTGCGGAATCAGCTGTATCCTCATGGTCTTGCATACCCGGGGCAAAGTGCGGTATCCTACTGTCAAACAGGAGCGGAAACTCTATGGGATCTATCGGTGCCGGGCCTTCAGGGGAACGCTGGCCTCCGCGATTGTGGACTGTCTGATCCGGAACGGCCTGGAAGTGAGTCTCTTTCACTCCTCTTCCCGGTATATGGACAACCGGGATGCCTATTATCCGGAAGATCTTTATGAAAGCCTGCTGAAGGAATATACCGGGACCGTCGACAGCCTCCGGGGCAGGGCAGAAGTGAAAACCGGGTGCGGATTCTCTGCGGCCTGGTACCGTGAACAGCTCGACGCAGATAAGCTGCTGATCGTGCAGTGCCTTGTTCCCGGAGATGCCGACGGGATGCACGACCGGACGCTGCACTGGATTCTGCTCTATGGATATGAGGGTGGGGATTTCCTTGCCTGTGATCCGCTGTCCTGCAAGATCCGCCTGTCCGAAGACGAACTGAAGCATTATACCGACACGCCGGTCGGATCCATCTGCATCTCCGTGGGCGGGGATACCTGAGATCCGGCAGAAAGGAGGAGCGCATGTCTTTTTTATCCGACTATGACCAGAGAACCGCCTGGAAATACCAGGGAGTCCAGGGAACGTTCCCGACCCATGAGGGTCTGAAGCTGAAAGTGAACCCCGACGGCACCTTTCCGCCGTTTCCGGGCAGCACCGTGGTGTTCCGTCCGGACAGAACCTGCCTGCAGGTGGTCCTGCAGATGCAGCGGGTGTTGTACCATCATCTGGACGGCTCCGGCATGCTGGCTGCGCCTCTTCCGGCGTCCACGATGCACATGACGCTGCATGACCTGATCAGCCCCGAAACGGCTTCAGGATCAGCAGAAGAATATGAGCAGGAAGTTGAGAACAGCCTCCGGGATGCCGCTGAAATTGTGGAAGATATCCGAAAACAGTATGCCGGGAAAACCATGGCCATGACAGCGGACCGGATCGTGAATATGGTCTCCAAATCGCTGGTGCTTCTGCTCCGTCCCCGGACAGAGCAGGACGGGGAACTGCTGGAAGCACTGTATCACCGGTTCGACTGCATCCGGCCTCTTTCCTATCCCCTGACGCCGCATATCACCCTGGCGTACTATCAGCCGGGCCTGCTGGACGGGGATCTGCTGGCAGAGGGCATCGATCTGGCGGGAACCCGGCCCGGGGAAAGCCCGGTCTTTACGTTTTATCCGGAAGCGCTGACGGTGCAGCGCTTCCACGACATGCAGCACTATCGGGATATCCCGGAGCGCATCTGCTTCTGCTGCGACGGCGGCCTGAACCGCAGCGTCCTGGCGGCGAATATCCTGAACCATCTGGCCGGGGAGAAAAACCTGCCGGTGACCGGGGAAGCCAGGGCGGCCTATGCGGACACACAGGGTGTGCCGGTTTCGGACGAAGTCTGGAAGACACTGGAAGACCATGGCCTGTGTCCGGACCGGGAACATGCACATGCCCGGTACCTTGAAAACAGGGAAGCATCCTGGTTCACCGCCTTTGCCGGGATCTCGGACGGTGCGCTGGACCGGTTTGCCCGGATGTGTCTTCCTGAGGAGAAAGTCAACCGGGTGACCCGTTTCTTCTACGGGGTGCGGGACCCGGAGTATGGGGCCATTACGCATGAGCAGGCGTTTCAGGAACTGGAAGACCGGGTGCGGAAGTACCTGGATGCCCTGGAAGGCGGAGAGGAAGAACATGACAGAAAGTGACCGTATGGAGGAGAAAGCCGTCCGGAAGAAGGACAGGATGACCCTGACGGAAGCCATCCTGCTGGAAACAGAACACCGGCGGCAGCTTCTGGAAGAAAAAGAAAAAGCCGAACAGCGCAGGGCCCTGAAAAGACCGTATCTTGACAGGATCCGGGGCAGTCTTGCCGGCGGAGCCATGGGCGATGCGCTGGGCTATCCCGTGGAGTTCATGTCCTATGAGCAGATCCGGGAAACCTATGGACCGGACGGCATTCAGGCGTATGCTCCCGACCCTGAAACCGGCCTGGCGGTCATTTCGGATGATACGCAGATGAGCCTGTTTACCGCCAACGGGATCCTGATCGGAGAGACGGATGCCTGCCTGGGGAATACCGGGAAGTCCGTCACGGAACATGTTTTCGAGGCGTATCAGGAATGGCTGAGGACGCAGACCCACGGTGCTTCTCCGGAGCAGAAGCACCGCTGCTGGCTGTATGAGATCCCGGAGCTTCATGCGGAACGTGCTCCGGGCATGACATGCCTGTCTGCACTTGAGATCGGCAGGATGGGGACAACGGAGGCTCCGCTGAACCACAGCAGAGGCTGCGGCGGGGTGATGCGGGTGGCGCCGCTTGCCCTGCACTGCAGGCCGGATGAGGACCGGAAGCAGGAGAAACTGGATCTTGAAGGCGCAGAGATTGCGGCCATCACCCATGGGCACCCGCTGGGGTATCTTCCGGCTGCCGTTCTGACCCATATTCTCAGCATCGGCGTGTACGGGGACGGGACGGTGAGCCTTCGGGAAGCCGTCCGCCAGGCCTGGTCCACCGTCCGGGAGCTTTTCCGGGACAGGGTGTCCGCCGAAGATCGGAAGGCCATGGAAAACCTGATCCGGAAAGCGGAAGCACTCTCGGGAGCGGAGGGAACGGACGAAGAGCACATCCGGGAAATCGGCCAGGGCTGGACCGGAGATGAAGCCCTGGCAATTGCCCTCTACTGCAGTCTGCGTTATCCGGAGGATTTCAGCCGGGGCATAACAGCCGCGGTCAACCACAGCGGGGACAGCGATTCCACCGGGGCTGTCACCGGAAATATCCTCGGCGCATGGCTTGGATATGAAGCCCTGGAGGAAAAATGGAAAACAGACCTGGAAATGAGGGATCGGATCCTGGAAATGGCAGAGGATCTCTGTTACGGGTGTGTCCTGTCGGACGGAAAGGAAGAGGCGGACCCGGCCTGGACCAGGAAGTATTGCAGGGGACACGCTGATATTCTCCGGAACAGCAGAACCACGCCTGCCAGAGGGCTGCATGACGTGCTGATTCAATATCACACGGAAAAACAGAATGCATGTGAGGCCATGGCAAAAATCATCCAGGAACACATGAAAAGCCTGACGGAGGAGCGCATGAACAAAACGCGGTATATTCCGTACAGGGAACGCTGTGGATCGGGCCGGCAGGGTCTGCGGGGCTCTCCGTATTATCAGCCCCGCAGAGGCAGACCCGGGAAGCATGCACGCAGGAAAAGGGGATGAAGGTGCATGCAGAACCATCCATCCGGATGCGTGACGATGCCCCGGGACGCGCAGATGTACATGGAGATGATGAAAAATGACGGATTCTACAGAACGCTATGACCTTCCGACGGCCGCGGCATGGATCCTCGGCCATGCAAGACGGACCGGCATTCCGGCACTGGACATGTCCCTCCGGAAGAAAAAAGCGGGGGAATGCACGCCGGGTGAACTGGAAGAAATCGTCCGCGCGGGCGTAGCGGCAGAATGCAGGCTCTATCCGTTCAAAACGGGTACACAGACGCTGGCGCGGACACGGCGGACGCTCGGCTTTCTGCATTCCATTGCCTTTGAGACGATGCTGGACGTGGGCAGCGGACGCGGGGTCTTTCTGATCCCCTTCATGAAGGAATTTCCATGGGTGCAGGTCACCAGTCTGGACCTTCTGGAAAAACGTGTGCTCTTTCTCAACGAACTGGCAGACGGCGGCTTTTCCCAGCTGCATGCAGAACAGAAGGACATCTGTGACCAGCCCTACCCGGAGGACAGTTTTGATGTGGTTACCATGCTCGAGGTGCTCGAACATATCCCGGAAGTGGAGAAAGCCATTGATGCTGCTGTCCGTATGGCCCGGCAGTATGTTGTCGTAACGGTTCCCTCCAAGCCGGACAGCAACCCGGAACACATCCATCTGCTGACCAGGGAGGTCCTGACGCGGATGTTCACGGCGGCCGGGTGCACGCGGCTGCATTTTGACGGCGTGGAAGGCCACCTTTTCCTGGTGGCAGCGATGGGAAAACCGTCCGGAAAGTGAGGTGTATGCAGATGGACCTGTTCAGAATTCACAAGTATCCCAGAACTCCCCACATCGAAGGCTCCCGTCTCCAGCCGGGGGATGAGGATCTGAGCCAGATCCCGTTTGAAAGCATCAGAAACCGGCATCTGGTGGTGGAGGAAAAATGTGACGGTGCCAATTCCGCCGTATCCTTTGATGCAGACGGCGCACTCCTGCTGCAGAGCCGGGGACACTATCTGACCGGCGGCTACAGGGAACGCCACTACAATCTGCTGAAACAGTGGGCGAATGCACACCGGGATGCGCTGTATGCTGTCCTGGGCAGGAAGTACATCCTGTACGGCGAGTGGATGTATGCAAAGCATACGGTCTTTTACGACGCGCTTCCGCATTATTTCCTGGAGTTTGATGTGCTCGACCGTCAAACCGGGGTGTTTCTCGATACGCCGTCAAGGCATGCGATGCTGCAGGGCCTGCCGGTGGTCTCGGTTCCGGTGCTGGGCAGCGGAACCTTCCGGTCGAAAGCGGACCTGCTGAAACTGCTGGGGCCTTCCCGGTATATCACGGGGAACCAGCATCAGAATCTCTGGAATGCGGCCGAGAAACTGGGGCTGGACCCGGAGAAAACCTGCTGCGAGACAGAACTCTCCGGGATGATGGAAGGCCTGTATATCAAGGTGGAGGAAAACGGACAGGTGACGGACCGCATGAAATATGTGCGGGCGGCCTTCCTGCAGAGCGTGGATTTTTCCGAAACCCACTGGATTGACCGGCCTATCATTCCCAATCAGCTGGCCGTGCCGATCGAAAGTCTGCTGCAATAAACAACGTATCTGAGAGGAGGTGCCTGCCGTGCGTTTTCTGGACGAAGTGAAGGATTGTATCCCCGAATCTCCGGAGGCGGAGTTCTCCCTGGACCGGACGGAACGGCTTTTCGGCGCATCCTTTCGGACCGGTATGAAAGCGACCCTGCAGAACCCGGTGTATCACGGGGAAGGGGACGTCGATACCCATACAGAGATGGTCCTGAAGGAACTGCTGAAAAATCCGGCCTTTTACCGCCTTCCCGGGATGCAGAGGGCCGAACTGTTTCTGGCCGCCGTTCTGCATGATATCGGGAAGGTAAAAACCACGCAGATGGAAAACGGCGTCTGGGTATCCCCGCATCATGCGTCCACGGGAAGCCAGATGGTCCGGACCCTTCTCTGGCAGGACTTCGGGGTATGCGGAACACCGGAAATGCTGGTGTTCCGGGAAACGGTCTGCGCACTGGTCCGGTATCATATGCTGCCTGTCCGCTTGATGGCGCAGGACGATCCGGAACGCACGGTGCGAAGGATCGCTTCGGTCGGGGAACTGGCAAAGGATTTCTCCTGGGAGCTTCTCCTCCTGCTGGCTGAGGCGGATGTCCGGGGCAGGATTGCGGACGATATCGGGGAAGGGCTGACGCAGGTGGAGCTGGCCAGGATGACGGCGGCTGAGGCAGGATGCCTTTCCGCACCGTATCCTTTTCAGGACCGGTATACGGAGTATGCCTGGCTGTCCGGACGGAAGGTGCAGCCGGACCAGGCACTGTATGACGATACCTGGGGAGAAGTCATCCTGCTCTCGGGTCTCCCGGGGACCGGAAAGGATACCTGGATTGCCCGGCATGCTCCGGACCTGCCGCAGGTCTCCCTGGATGAAATCCGTACCTCGTCCGGCATCCGTCCGACGGACGGGCAGGGAGAAGTGATTCAGGCTGCCCAGGCGGCAGCAAGAGCCTGCCTGCGGAAGAAACAGCCCTTTGTGTGGAATGCCACGAATCTGACCCGAGAGACGAGGCGGAAGCTGACAGGGCTTTTTGAACGGTACGGTGCCAGGGTGCGGATTGTCTATCTCGAAACCGATGCGGAAACAAGGGCAGCCCGGAATGCCGGAAGACCCCATGCCGTTCCGGAGGCTGCGGTGTCCAGGATGCTCCAGAAGACCGTGCCGCCCGCTGCGGATGAGGCGCAGACGGTGGAGTGGATTTGTGTATAAGGAACAGGGAGGAAAGAAGATGCGGATCTTTGAAAAGCTTTTCGGGAAAAAGAAAGAGACGGCAAAGCAGAATGCACCGGCTTCTGCGGAAAAACAGCCATATATTGCCCCAGGTGCGGTGACAAAAGAAGATCTGGGACTCAGAACCGTGATTTCGGCTCCTGAATCCTTTCAGCTGGAACGCTCTTTTTCGGACAGCCAGCTAAACGCACTGCGGATGGGACACAAGGGCGGTATGGACGACAAATGGAGCTGGTTCATGGAGGATGACACGCTGTTCATCTGCCGGAGCTGGACGGCCAATACCTTCTGTTACCGCATCGATCTGTCCCTGAACGATCACCGCCACAGCGTGGCCGTCATCACGCCGATGAAGCCGAATCCGGAGGAGGAGAAAGCCTTCCTCGAGGAACTGCTGAATTCTGGAATCGGCCCGGAAAACCCGGCGCCGGAAGAGAAAAACGAGCCTTCCAGGACAGAAAAGGCCGGGGAAGGCGGCGAAAAGGACGGAAAACAGCCCCCCGCCGCGACACGGGCGGACTGGAACATCACCGGGATGCCGGAAAAGAACTCCACCTTCCTGCTGAAACGGACATTCTCGGAAGCCGAGATTGCTGCGCTGCGCCGCGGGAACATCCCGAAGGCCATGGAGGACAAATGGTTCTGGTTCATGGAAGGGGACACGCTGTACGCCCACAGAAGCTGGACCGGAATCTGTGTTTACCGGATTGATTTCTCTTTTGCCGACGGGCTGCACAAGGTGACGGTGAATCAGGACCCGGAACAGGTGGGAATCACCAGCGAAGAGGAAGACAGGCGGGTTCTCAGCCGCCTGCTGGACTGGTGGTCTCAGACGGAATACGACCATTACGGTGAGTGGATCACGGAGACAGCAGACATGCTGAAACAGGCGGGACGGATCCCAAAAGACGCCGCGGATTACCGCCGGGAAGGGATTGCACTGGAGGAACAGGAAAAATATGAAGAGGCATTCCTGAAATATGAGGAAGCCGCAAAACGGGAGGATATCCCCTCCATGCTCCTCATTGCCGGGCTGTATCTTACCGGAAAACTCCGTCCTGCGAGTTCTTCCAATCTGTCTGATCTTCTTCTGCAGGGCGGCCCCGTTTTCCCGTGGAGCCTGCACAGTGAAAAGCGGCCGGATTACAAAAGCGGACTCGAATGGCTTCTGAAAGCTGCGGATCTCGGAGACGGACCTGCCTGCGAAACGGCGGGCAGCATGCTGTGCAGCGGCATTGGATGCAGGCCGGACATGGAGAAAGGGATTGCCTACCTGGAGAAGGCTCTGGAGAACGGACAGGCGTCAGCGTGGAAGTCCATCTGCCTGTACCGTCCGGACGGGAAACAGCTGACCGACGATGCCTATGAGGAATGCCTGGCTGAATTCATAAGCGCCGTTGATGCCGGGGACGATCAGGCCTATGCGCTTTATGCCACCCTGAAGAGCGGCAGTCCGAAGCAGCTTGCCCGTCTGGGACATGTGCTGATTGCCGCACAGAATGTTCAGAAAAAAGGCTATGGGCCCTTTTCGTATGCGAAAACAGCGTCCGGCATTCCGCTTCTTCCGGTGGCGTCCCGACGCAGGGCCTGGCGCACATTCCTGAGGTTCAACCTGGATGCGTGGACCGAGGAGCACCCGCTGATCGTGGTTTCCGCGGATATTCTGGATGTCAGGTATCCGTCAGGCCTTCTGAGTGCACTGCATCATGCCCGTATCGTGGGAACAGCCACCTACAGGTCTCCTGAGTTCGGCTGGCTTCATGAAGAAAAAACGGGTTTTCTGATCCGCCTGGGAGAAGAGGATGCTCTGGAGGAGAACGCGCTGAAAAAAGTCGTGGATCATTTTGTGCTCCGGGAGGAAGAGTATCAGGGAGGTTCCATCCCATTCCTTGTTGAGGACGGAGAAAAGGAATACAGTCTGGAAGTCGCGGGGATCCGGGACGGAAACGTGGAAGTCCTCTGGCGGTATACCGTCGGCGGGCCGGACGAGATCAGCACGCCCTTTGAACCGGAATTGATGCAAATGGACATGAAGGAAGAAGCATAAAGCGGTCTTCCGCAAAGGAGATGGCAGGACAGGAGGAGAACGGTATGGCACTGCAGCTTGCAAAAGCGGATATTACGACCATGGCGGTGGATGCGATTGTCAATGCAGCCAACCGGGACCTGAAAAACGATGCACTTCGGCGGGGCGGCGGGGTCTGCGGTGCGATTTTCCGGGCGGCAGGGCATCAGGAAATGCAGGCAGCCTGCGATGCCATCGGACACTGTGAAACAGGGGAGACTGTGATCCCAGAAGGATTTGCACTGCCTGCCGCTTATGTGATCCACGCGGTGGGTCCGGTCTACAGGGCCGGGGACGCGCATCAGGCGGGGCTGCTCCGGAACTGCTATCTCCGTGCCCTGGACCTGGCAGCGGACAGGACTCTTGAATCGGTTGCTTTTCCGCTGATCTCCAGCGGCATTTATGGCTATCCCGAGAAAGAAGCACCCCGGATTGCGCCTGAGGCCATACAGGGATGGCTGGGGGCCGGCGAAGTGCCGTTAACGGTTTATCTCTGCCTCATCGATGAAGACCTGTATGCAATGGCAGCCGATCTGCTGGAAGGGGGTAAGGGAACATGAACAGAAGCATCGTTGTTCTGGGCGGATCGTTTAATCCGCCGACCCTTGCACACCTGAAGATCCTGCGGGCAGCCATGGAGCGTGTCCATGCGGAACACGGGTACTTTGTACCGGTCAGCTTTCCTTATCTGAAAAGAAAAATGGGAAAAGCCGGTCAGAGCCACCTCTGCCTTCCGGATGAAACACGCATCCGTATGCTGAAAGCCATGACGGCAGGAAATCCGGATATGGATATCTACACAGGGGAAATGCAGGAAGCCTTTGCCGTTACGCAGAGAACCATGCAGGTTATGCAGGACCTGTATCCCGATGCGGACATTTTCTTTGTTGCAGGGGCGGACAAGCTGGACCTGATGGAAGAATTCCAGCGCAAATGGAGCTTTCTCACCAGGTACCGCATGATTCTCTTTGCCAGGGACGGAAGCAGGCTGAAGGAAGAAATCGCAGCCCATGCACTGCTGAGTGCCTGTCAGGCATCCATTGTTTTTGCCCCACAGCCGGAAGGGATAGAAACGGTCAGCTCGACGAAAATCCGGGAGCACCTGTTTGATCCCGAATCAGTGGCAGAAATGCTCCATCCGGCGGTTCTCCCCCTGCTGAAGGAGCTCAGGCCGGAAGATTTCCCGGAAGAGATCCTGCAGTTCAGGGCGGAATACGCCTTCCTGTCGAATGATTTTCCTGCCCCGGTGCAGTATGAGGATGTCACCTATCCCTGTGCAGCCTCAGCCTTTCTTGCAACGAAATGCAGTGATCCTGCGGAAAGGCAGCGGATAGCCGGCATGGCGGCTGAAAAGGTCAAACAGAGATACAACGCCAGACCCGGTTCGCCGGCCTGGGAGGCAGCCCGGATTCCCATCATGGAAGAAATCGTCCGGCTGAAATTCCGGCAGCATCCGGACCTGATGGACCGGCTGATTTCCACGGGGAATCTCCGTCTGATTAACGGGAGCCGGAAAGACAGGTTCTGGGGTGTCAATCCAATCACCTGGGAGGGCGAGAATCATCTGGGAGGGATCCTGATGAAACTGCGATCGGAGGGAAAGAAAAAATGAAATATACGAGAGAATGGATCACGGAAAGATATAACGCTGGAGAAAGGCGGAATATCATCGCCTTCTGGGGCCATACGCCGCATCCGGGGAAAATGACGAAGGCATGCCTCAGTCAGTGGTATGACTGTCGGTTTGAAGCCGACGGCGTCCGGTATCATACCACGGAGCAGTATATGATGGCGCAGAAGGCCAGGCTGATGGGGGATGCCTCCACCTGTGCGAAGATCATGGCGGCCGACAATCCCAGGGATTACAAGGCGCTTGGACGCGAGGTGCAGCATTTTGATGCTGAAGTGTGGGACCGGGCGAAGTACGATATTGTTCTGCGTGGAAATCTGGCCAAATTCTCGCAGAATCCTGAACTGTTTGCGTTTCTGGACAGCACGGGTGACAGCATTCTCGTCGAGGGCAGTCCGTATGATGGAATCTGGGGCGTCAAGCTGGGAACGGATGACCCGCAGATTGACAATCCCAATGCATGGCGTGGAGAAAATCTCCTTGGTTTTGCGCTTATGGAAACAAGGGATATTCTGCGTGAACAGGCAGGGAGTCTGTAACCATCTGCGCAGGTCATGAATCAGGAACGGAAGGGGATGAGATCATGCATGAACTGAACATACCGTCCTTTCTGCGCTATCCGGATGATCCGTTTTCGGAAAAGATGTTCCGGAAGCAGATGCGGCAGATCCAGAACGACCGATGCTTCTACCGGTTTATGCTCTATACCGGAATAGCAGACCCTGTTCCTGAAACAGAGGGACAGTTTCCTCTGTTTGAAATCCATGAAACCCATTACTATACCAAAAAGAAATCCAGGTCCTGGTATTCCGTCAGTATCATGAAAGACCGCTCGGTGGCAGACAATACGGTCTGCAGCTGGGTTGAGAAAGCCGATCGGTTTACTGAAATGTTTGGTATCATGGATCAGGTCCTCAGAACACCGGCTCCCATGCGCGGGAAAACCTATCAGGAGGTGGCCGTCTTCGATCTGGAAGAATGGCCGGATTACAACTGGATTCATGGTTTTGATGAATCGCATGTATATGCCCGTGTTTTTTATCTGGACAGGCAGCTGTATAAAAAGTTTATTCTTGTTGCAAAAAAGCAGGACATATCCTGGCGGGTTGAGGTGAATACACCGTCAGAGACAGAACAGATCATACCCCCGGATTTTGTTCCTGCCGGCCAGACCTTCGGGTGTTTCTGCCCGGTGGGCATCCGCAGCGAATGAAGGAGAGGAAGAAAATGGAATTCAATCTGGAACGCTTTCAGCGTGCACAGGCCTTTGATTATGACACAGCCCTGCGTGAAATCCGGGACGGTCGGAAGGAAAGCCACTGGATGTGGTATATCTTTCCGCAGATGAAAGGACTCGGACACAGCAGCATGGCGGACTATTACGGAATCTCCGGCACGGAAGAAGCGAGGGCATACCTTACTGATCCGGTGCTGGGACCGCATCTCCTGGAAATCTGCGAAGCGCTGATGGACCTGGAGGACAAAAATGCGGCCGCGATTCTCGGCTTTCCGGATGTCCTGAAGCTCCGTTCCTCCATGACGCTGTTTGCTGCGGTGAGTGAAGAGAACAGTGTGTTTCAGCGGGTTCTTGATGCGTATTATCACGGGGAAAAAGACGAAAGAACCCTGGAACTGCTCAGGCAGGAAGCAGACAGCTGATGTTTCCCTGGAAGCGACTGAGACAGGTCGTCCGCTGTATGAAAAATGCGGCTTTTCAGGCATGAAGGATGAGATGGAGCTAATCCTCAGAATTTAGATTGCTGGCTAAGACAAATCGGGATTTGATGGAGGACATCAGAGCATGAAGCAGTGGTACATCGCAATAGGCGTCGTAATCGTTTATCTCGCTCTCAGCATGGCTTTTATGGCATGGTCGTGGTCTTGGATCATCTGGGTTGGTTATGCGGCGTATCGCTTCCGGGAAAGCCACAGGTCTCATGGTGAAATCGATATTTTGCAAGGAGAACAAGGAAATGGATGATTGCATTTTTTACATAATTGCTTCAGAGGAAATACAAGGGCAAAGAATATAGGAGTACGGGGAAACAATTGAGAGGCTGAAAAATGACTGATGTAAAAAAAGAAATATTCCACCCCATAAGGGCTGCAGTAATTCTATTTTTGGTTTTCTATGCGATAGAAATACCTATGGTTTTACTTAATGTTTTTCCCGAACAGGTTGCTTTGTATACAGCAGATTTTGTTCTCAGATGCATTTTCGGAACAATAGCGCTTGTTTTGTTGAAACGGTTTTATAAACAAAGCGGGGACGCGGAAGAGTTTAAGAATGCGTTTAGAGGAATGATTTCGTGGAAAGTATATCTGCTTCTATGCCCATTGTTTATCTATATCTTGCTTCCTCTTATAAAAATCAAAGCAGGAACATTTACGACGGCAGTGCTTGGTTTGTTTTGCATAAATGCTCTTCAGCAGGTAGGAACAGGCTACTATGAAGAAGCCATCTATAGGGGCCTGGTAATGAAGGGACTTCTGGTGTATCGAACGGACACCTTGAAGCGTAGAATCATCACGATTTTAATTTCCGGCGGAATCTTTGGATTGTCGCATTTTCCGAATATTGCGTTTGGAGAGAATCCCCTCGCTCAAGTCCCGGCCACCATGGTAATCGGAATCTTTTGGGCAGCGATATACATGTGCACTGGAAATCTTGCGCTGTCGATGTGCTTGCATGCGCTTACGGATTTGACACCAAGAATAGCAGGGTATCTTTTTGAATCGCAGCCTGCATTGTCATCATTCGTTTCAGGTGCAAGAGATGTCATTGATTATGCAGTATTCCCACTGGTGTCGATTCTGATCTGCGTATTCTACGATAGAATAAAAAAGCCGATAATTAGTGAGAATTAGGAGATCATCGTCGAGAAATAGAAAGTTCTTGGATAAAGCAAATTCAGTTGAACGAACGATTGGCAAATCGGGATTTGAGGAGGAGATTTGATGGTGCGCTGGTTCAAGCTATTGGGGGATCAATATCTCGGTTTTTGGGCACTGGGGCTTGTTCTATTTGCTATTCAAGAAATCCCCTATATGCTGATGCCTCTCTTCCATCTGGAAACAAATCCGATTATGAATATGACGGAGACTTCGACTGCGCTGGATATCTGCGAGAAGATTCTCGGATCGTTGTGTATTGCCCTTATGGTCTTTGTCATTCACAAGAATGCCATGACATTCTTGGTGTCGAACAGCAGAGAAAAGCTGTTCTTCGCGTTGACTGTGGTTATCCTGCTTGCCAACTTTTTCGGTTGGATACTGTACTTCACAGGTCATCAGAGCACTTTTGTGATGATGCTTTTTATCGTAACTATGCCGCCGCTGTATTATGTGGCTATAGGTCTTTGGCGTCAAAACACGCCGTTAGCTGTAACCGGGGCTGTATTTCTGGCAGTGCACTTCTTCCATGTACTGGGAAATCTGCGCGGCCTGTCACTGTAAATCCAGTTTGAGAGGCTGTTGAAATGACCGAAGCAGTACTATAGCAGCGTGATCCACATCTCTGAGATATTCGTTCAGGATGACTTCGCGGATCAGTGCATTCAGGCTGTCACGGTGCGGCCAGTCCAAGTACTTGTAGTGCTCAATACGAAATATCCTGGATTACCGGATCACATAACTATGCATCCGCGGGTCGCCCATTGGCAAGCAAAGGAGTGACATCCATCGATCCGAGAAGCAGGCATGGAGGATTCCACGAATATTGCGGTGGTCAGTGACCACGGACACCTCAATCGTGTGCGCGAGATAGCGCTGAATGTCATTTTCAGGGAAAAAGGGTGGCTGAATGTTAGCTGCACAGGAGAACTCTGCTCGTGGAAGGTCTATGCAAAGAACTGCGGTCTTTCAGCGGAAATCTATGTCGCAGACACTTCGTATGAACCGGAAATCTTCCAGGAACTCAAAGCAATGGAGAAATGCGGTCTATATGGTTTTTCGGAAGTTCTGACCAGGGAGAAAGCAGAGGCGCGGTATGACCTTTATGGTAAGCTCTCCTTTATCGTTGAAACAGATGGATATACAGAATTCTGTGATGACTGGAATGGGAAGGCGGTCCGCATCAGAGAGCATGAAA
>JAEEGL011614428.1_pt1 | contig 13983 bp, 12 predicted proteins | sample 9134231 | NCBI WGS metagenome assembly JAEEGL01 (sample SAMN16246548, study PRJNA631951) | gut metagenome | biome: gut microbiome; feature: rumen; material: fiber-attached | host: Bos | place: Iran: Karaj | collected 2018-10
ACCGCAAACCCTGAGGCCAGGGTTGGAAGCGGTGTAGACGAGACCATATATAAGGCGGCGGGATGGGACAAGCTTTTGGAAGCACGCAGGAAGATCGGTCCTATTGAAAGAGGAAGCGCAGCCATAACCGAAGGCTTCGACCTGAGCGCCAGGTACATTATCCACACCGTTGGAGCCAAATGGGACGAGGAAGATCCGGAGCGGGCAAAGAAAATCTTAAGAGATTGCTACGATAACTCCATGAGCCTTGCTATGGAACATGGTCTGAAGAGCATCGCTTTCCCCCTGATATCCACCGGGAACTACGACTTCCCTAAGGAAGTGGGACTTAAGATCGCCTATGATACTATAAGCAGATATCTGTACGTTTCTGAAATGGACGTCTATCTGGTGGTCTATGACGATGAAGCCTTCGCTCTTTCCAAAAAATTAAGAAGCGACATCGACGAGTACATAGACAGCCATTATGTAAAGGAGGAGCAGACCTTCGGTTATTCCATGGAAATGGCAAGGTACAGATCAGCTCCTGCCATGCCTTCCGGGAATATGCCTTCCAAGGCCATGCCCTCTGGGAACATGCCGCCCGAAGCCAAAGCAGCCAGGGAAGGGAAACGTCATATCCTCAAGAACATCATCCCGAAGGGTCTCCGTTCGGATCACAAGACTGAAGAGGAAACGGTTGAAGATATAGATAAATTATCTGCTGGTTCTGCCGTTCAGGAGCCTGTTGAGCATTCTCTCAATGAGGCCTTCACGGAATATAAGTCTCTGGATGAGCTTCTTAAGGTAAAAGGGGAGACCTTCCAGGACAGACTTTTCAGATATATGGATAAAAGCGGCAAGAGTGACGTGGAAATATACAAGACCGCCAACATCAGCAAACAGACCTTTTCGAAGATAAAGCAGCCGGGTCACATTCCCAAAAAGAAGACCATCCTTTCGATAGCCCTGGCGCTCAAGCTGAGCGTCGACGATACGAGAGATCTTCTGGAAGCTGCGGGACAGGCCTTCTCGCCATCGGATAAGCTGGATCTCATAGTCCAGTATTGTATGTATAAGGGAATCTATGATCTCATCGATGTGGAATGTATTCTCTTTGACCGGATCGGTGAGACCCTGGTAAGCTGAAAAACTGATAACAGAAGTCGCTTCTCAGGCGACCTATAGCCATCTCAGAAATGATATCATCCTATTGTAAGAAGACGGAACACCGTAATAAAAGGAGGCAATAAGATGAAAAAAGGATTAACTGAGATGGTTTTTATTTTAGACAGAAGCGGATCGATGGGAGGATTGGAAAAGGACACCATCGGAGGATATAACTCCATGATCGAGAAGCAGAAGAAAGAAGAGGGGGAAGCCCTGGTATCGACCGTACTCTTTGACCATATGCAGGAGGTGATTGCAGACAGGGTGCCTCTTGATAAGATCAAAAAGATGACAGAAGATGAGTACTATGTAAGGGGATGCACGGCGCTCCTCGATGCCATAGGATATGCCATTCGCCACATAGGAAACATTCATAAATATGCCCGTGAAGAGGATGTGCCCGAGAAGACGATTTTCGTGATCACGACGGACGGTCTTGAAAATGCCAGCAAACGCTATTCATACAGCGATATCAAGCGCATGATCAAAAGACAGGAAGAGAAGTATGGATGGGAATTCCTCTTCCTGGGAGCAAACATCGATGTGGCAAGGGAGTCTGAGAGACTGGGCATCAGAGAAGACAGAGCTGTAAGATTTGTTAACGACAGCGAAGGTATAGAACTGAATTATGAGGTTGTTGGCTGTGCCATGAGCGCCATGAGATCCATGCCGGACACCAGAAACTTAGGCGGAGGCTGGAAGGATAAGATTGAAAAAGACTTCAAGAAGAGAAGCAGATAACGCTTTGATTTGCTAATCTTTGACTTGATTTAATGAATTAAATAGGTTAAACTCGAATAGGGGACCCGCCTGGGTCCCCTATTTTTGAAAGAAGGAGTTTTTAAATCATGGGTGTATTGATCGAAAAGAAAAACGGATATGATGTTATATCTGAAGCCGATAAGGCGAAGATGGAAGATTATGCCAAAGAATATATTGCTTTTATGAATGCGGCCAAGACCGAAAGGGAATGCGTTGTAGAATGCATCAAACTGGCTGAGGCCAAAGGCTTCAAGCCCTACGTTAAGGGCATGGATTTAAAGCCGGGCGATAAGGTCTACTACAACAACCGCGGTAAAAATATAGATCTGGCAGTCATCGGAAAGAAGTCCCTTGAAGAGGGTGCAAATATTGCTGCAGCTCACACAGATTCGCCGAGACTTGACCTTAAACCGAACCCGCTATATGAGGCCGAGGAGATGGCATATCTTAAGACTCACTATTACGGCGGTATCAAAAAATTCCAGTGGTTAACGATTCCTCTGGAACTTCACGGAGTAGTATGCCTTAAGGATGGCAGCAAGCTTGAGGTTAAATTCGGCCATGGAGATGAGCCCAAGTTTGTCATCACCGACATCCTTCCTCATCTTGGAAAACAGCAGGCAGCCAAGCCTTTGGGAGAAGCTATCCCCGGCGAGAACCTGAATCTTCTTATTGGATCCGTTCCCGTTAAAGACAAGGAAGCCAAGACCAGGGTAAAGCAGTATGTAATGGAACTTCTTAATGAGAAGTATGGCATGGTTGAAGAGGATTTCCTCTCGGCTGAACTTGAGACAGTACCCGCTTTTGATGCAACAGAGATCGGCTTTGACAGAAGCTTCATCGGGGCTTACGGCCATGATGACAGAGTCTGCGCTTTCGCAGAACTCAAGGCTCTCCTTGATTTGGAAGATATTCCTGAAAGAACGGCGGTATGTATCTTTGCCGATAAGGAAGAAATAGGCTCCATGGGTATCACCGGCATGATTTCACAGGCCTTCGAACACTTCATGAACGACATGTGCAAGACTCAGGGCGTAGATCTTTATGACTGCTTCTCCAAGTCCTTCTGCCTCTCAGCTGACGTTACCGCTGCGCTGGATCCGAACTTCATGGAAGTATTTGAAGCAAACAATGAGTCCAGAATCAATTATGGTATTGCCATCTGCAAATACACCGGCGGCCGCGGCAAGGGTGGAGCTTCCGATGCAAATGCTGAGACCGTAGCATATGTAAGAAAACTGTTCACAGATAACGATGTTCTCTGGCAGCTCTCGGAGATGGGCAAAATCGATGAAGGCGGCGGCGGAACTGTAGCACTCGATATGGCTAACAGAAACATCGAGACCATCGATGCAGGCGTTCCCGTGCTTTCCATGCACGCTCCCTTCGAAGTTGTTTCCAAACTGGACTGCTACATGACATACAAGGGCTGTAAGGCAGTATTTGAAGCTAAATAAATTTCTTAAGACCGCAAAAAATGTTTATCGCTAAGATCCCGGGAAAACTCAATAATGACAGATTACTGGGGGTAATGGAAAGACTTCGTAAGAATGAAAGATGGATCGGGCGCAATTTCAGCGCCGGTAATCTCTCGAATATGGAGATTTTTCAGAAGAGGATCAAGGATGATCCCTCGTTTGAGACTGCGCTCATAGAAAGACAGGCGGACTTCTCAGACATGGCTCTTGGGAAGTCGAATCTGGCCATATCCGGCTGCGAAGTCATCGCCGTCTATAACCTGCTCCAGAGTTACAGCGGCAGGGACTTTGCCGTGTCGCTTCCAACCTTGATCGAGATTTTCGAAAAGGATGGTATATTAAGGGCAGGCCATTTTGGAGTGTCCCCGAAAGCCATAGCCGAATATCTTAAGGGAATAGGACTTCCCATAAACTATACCACGGATATTACCGACTTTGATGTTTTGGGATATTACTGCGATCACTTCATCCTGACCGTATTGAACGATAGAGAGGATATCTTCAAGCAGATTCATACTTTCTATATTTCAAAGGAAAACAACAACTTCATTTCCCATAACGCTGGGTTGAGGATGCGCTATCACAGCATCTCCGAGATAATCGGAGCCATTCCGAGCGGCAGAGCCAAAGGTCTTTGCCTGATTGGGCTAAAGGAGCCTGTCGAATAGACCCTGGATGCCTTCCTCATGAAGGATGTCCTGATAGTATGCGAGTTCACCGGAGACCAGTTCGTCGATGGCACGCATGCTTAAGAGTTCTACGGGAGCCTTGTCATCGGTCATGATGCGGTCACCCGGTACATATTTAATCAAAGAACCATTGACCTTCGTCATTAAACCGGCGAGGGTCATATTTTTTTCTATATTTATATTATTCTGGAAGCGTTCCATCATCTTAGGATCTTTTCCTGCGAAGAGTTCCCGGTTCGTGTAGTTGGGAATGTCCACGGTATATACCTCAGAAAAGACCGATGAAATGGTGTCCGATAAGTACTGATTGATGTTTCCGTCTTCAGTGCTTCGCATATTCATGTTGACCACCATGACGCCGTCATCCTCAAGATGATCCCGAACCATGGTGAAGAATTCTACGCTTGCCATCTGAAAGGGGATGGAAATGTCCTGATAGGCATCGACCATAATCACGTCGTACTTGGTATCGACGGCATTGAGATAGGCTCTTCCGTCATATTTTGTGACCTTGACCGACTCAGGAAGCCCAAAATATTCTCCGGCCAGGTTGGCGATTTTCTCGTCTATTTCAACTCCTTCAAAGTTCATATTGTCATAGTACCTGAGGCACTGGGTCGCATAGGTGCCGGTACCCATGCCCAGTATCAGCACATCCAGTTCGTCTTTCTCCTTAAGCCCGGCCATATATGGAGCGGCCATGGCATAGTCATAGTACATTCCCGTAAGGCCTCCGGTCTTGGGATAGACGGACTGGACTCCGAAAAGTACATTGGTTGACAGTATCACGTTCCTGTTATCTTCAGTCACCTTGATATAGTTATATACGGACTCGTCTTCAACCTTGATGTCGCTCTCCCAGAAGGCGAAACTGTTATTGTGCCCGAGGATGATACTTATGATAAAAATGACGATTCCGGAGACCATAATTTTGGATGGACGGGCCTTTTTCATATCGCTAAAAGGCGATGTGAAATATATGATTGACAAGGCGAGAAGTATGCCTCCGAAGATAAGAAAAGTGATGGAAGTACCCACGGCAGGGATACTTATGAAGGTGGGAACGAAGGTGCCGATTATGGAACCTATGGTGTTGGAGGCGTTCAGTTTGCCTACGATCCTGCCGTTATCCTCCAAACTGTCCATGGTGTATTTGACAAGGGAAGGAGTAACCGTACCAAGAAGGAACAGGGGGAATACGAAGATCACGATACAGGTCACGAAGGCGGCAATCACCAGAAGATTGTGACTTACGGTGAAGATAAGAAGCCCTGAAATGCCAAGAATCACATACTTACCCAGAACCGGTATCAAGGATATCCAGCAGGCTGCTATGATGATCCTTCTGTAAAGTTTGTCCGGATTGGGATCCTTGTCCGCCCAGCGGCCTCCGAAGATGTTTCCGAGAGCCATGGCGATCATAATGGTCCCGATTATTATGGTCCACACGATCTGTGAGGAACTAAAATAGGGGGCCATAAGTCGGCTGGCGCCCAGCTCAACTGCCATCAGCGACATTCCCGCAAAAAATTCAGTCAGATAAAGATATGTTTTGCTGTTCAATATTTGACGTCTGCTGACTTTCATTTCATTCATTTTGTGTTCTCCTCGATGCCTTTTAACATAGTGAAAGTATAGCATTCACAAGGGTTGTAGTCAATTTTTATGTATTTTAAAAAATACTTGCCTGCAAAGATAATGTTAAGATATAATATGCTGGCAAGCAATTTTTCAATCATCATTTTTATGGAGGAATATTTAATGGGATTTATTAAAGGATTCTTGAAGTTCGTGCCCGTATTCGTACTCGCAGGACTTATGATTTCCGGCCAGGACGCTATGATCGCAGCCCCTCTTGCATTCGTATGTGCTGTAATCGTAGCCATGGTCATTGAAAAGAAAAAATGGCAGGAATGCTTAGACGCAGCCATGGGTTCCGTAAAGAACATTCTCGTTGCGCTTTTCATCCTTATGCTGGCATATACCATGGCTAACTGCTTCATGGGATACGGCGTAGGTGCTGCCATCGTTAACATCGCTCTTAAGCTGGGAGTTACCGCTAAGACCGTTGCAGCTATCGGTCTTATCTGCACAGGTATCCTCTCCGTTGCTACAGGTACATCCTGGGGAACATTCGCAGCCTGCGCTCCGATTTTCCTGTGGCTGTCCCACATCGTAGGCGGAGATCCGTATCTTACAGTCTGCGCTATCGCAGGTGGTTCCTGCTTCGGAGACAACATCGGACTCATTTCCGATACCACCATCGTTTCTTCCGGTATTCAGGGAGTTCAGGTAGTAGACAGAATCAGACACCAGGGTGTTTGGTCAGTATGCTGTCTCATCCTCGCGGCCATCGCATTCTTTGTAGCAGGCGGCCTCATGGGACTTTCCGGTGAATCTGTAAGCAACTTTGACATTTATGCAAACCTTACAGATGACGCTATCGCTTACATCGAAGAGAACAAGGCTGTAGCTCTTGACCTGCTCAATCAGGTAGACCAGGGCGTAGCTCTTTACATGGCTCTTCCTCTGGTACTTGTAGTTGTTCTTGCTATCATGGGTGTAAACACCTTCGCATGCATCGGATCCGGTATCGTATCTTCCTACATCCTTGGAAGATTTGCAGGTACTGCTGGTTCCGTACAGGACTTCCTTGACAACTTCATGTATTCAGGTATTGAAGAAGCTGGCGGTTGGGTTATCCCTATGATGATGTGGGTAGCTGCTTTCGGCGGCGTAATGCAGCTCATGGATTCCTTCCAGCCTCTTGCTAAACTGATCGCTAAGATCTCCTTCAAGGTAAGACATCTCCTCGGATGGAACGCAGTTCTCTGCTTACTTGGAAACGCTGCTCTTTCCGATGAAATGGCTCAGATCGTTACCATCGGACCTGTTATCAAGCAGGTTACGGAAGACAACGTATATTGCGAAAATGAGAAGGCAAGATACAAACTGGCACTCAGAAACGCAACCTTTGGAGACGCAATGGGCGTATTCGGATCACAGCTCATTCCTTGGCACGTATACCTTGGTTTCTACGTAGGTATCGCTGCTGCTGTTTACCCTGTAGTTTCCATCACCCAGATGGATATCATCAAGTTCAACTTCATGGCTATGATCGCTGTAGCTTCACTTCTTATCCTCACCTTCACAGGTCTGGACAGAATCGTTCCTCTCTTCGCAATGCCCAGAGAGCCTGAAGTACAGCTCAAGAAGAACATGGCTAAGGCTGAAGCAAACGCCTAATATGAGCAAACTAAAAGGCTGTCCGAAAGGGCAGCCTTTTGAAGTGCAAAAAAACTTCTTCCAGTTATTTATTGTGATGTTTGTAAAATACTCAAGGGGTTTTGGTGTCGTCCGGGGAACCTGGACCGGTGGAAAAATCGTTTTCTACGGTCTGGTTGAAGGCCTCATCCGTAAGAAATAGCTTGTCAGTAAGTGACTTGGTGAAAGAAGAGATGAGGGCGACGTCTAAGACTATCTCCACGGCGGGATCCTTGAAGGAATTGCCGAGAAACGCATATTTAATGACGAGTTTCTTTAAGGTCTCGACCTTGTCCATGAAAAAGTCCGCCGCGCGTTTATGTTTCTCTATAAAGGCCTCATAGAATTTGCGCAGTTCGTCTTCTCCGGTATCGAGCGGGATAAGTTCATGTATCTCCGTAATGCTCAGAGACGGCTTAAGAGCGCAAAGAATTAGAAGATAGGCCAGATGGGACCTGTAGTAGCGCTTCTTAAGGGGCTGGGGCATGAGTTTTTTTCTGACATAATTATTGATGGCAGGAGCTGTTATCACGCTTTCGGAATCGGATCTGTTTTCAAGATATTTCAGACAGTTTCTTACGTATGTGACCACCTGATCCATGTAAAGCCCGAAGTCCGGTATGCTGTCCCAGGATGGAAGCTGATAGTTTCCGATATAGTTTCTCCAGTACTCTGACCACTGCTCGATTTTTTTCTCGTTGATGTCCATTTCTCTATTGATATATGCAATCGCTGATTATTAGTTTGGGATTAGTTAACTGTGTTTATTATACAACATAAGAGAGTGTGAAAGCAAGAAGATGTTAGACGGAAGCACTTGACATTGTCTACTTGAAATGATAATCTAATCCATAGGACAAGATAAAGTAGTGAATAAAATTATTTTGCTCATGATATGTAATATGGAGGTAAAAAATGGCGAACAAACTGATTCACTCAGCGGAACGCGCTGCTTTCGGGAAACTTATAGACAGAGTCTTAAAAAAGACCGATGATCAGAGTGTTCAGGAGGTATTCGAACCTCTACTGGATAAAATCAAAAAAATCATGGGAGATTCATGGTCGGACAAGGCTTATGAGAATCTCCAGAGCATAATAGATGAGCCTGACAGCAAATGGGGACATTATGTGGAAAGAGTCATAAGGGATACGGATCCTAAAGTCCTCAAGATGTTCCTCCTCAATGTATTCTTTGAATCAGGACTTACAGGTTACAAGGAATCCAGAAAGAACGCAGAGAAATATGGTATCAACATGCCGTGGCTCATTTTGATTGACCCCACGACCGCCTGCAACATGCACTGCACAGGCTGCTGGGCTTCTGAATACGGCGATAAAATGAATTTGAGCTATGAGGAACTCGATTCAGTAATAACTCAGGGTAAGAAGCTGGGAATCAGAGCTTATCTGTTTACGGGAGGGGAGCCTCTCATCAGAAAGAAAGATATCTTCAGACTCTGCGAAAAGCACCCTGACGTAGCTTTCCACGCCTTCACCAACGGCACTCTGATAGACGAAGAGTTCTGCAAAGAATGCCTGAGAGTGGGCAACTTCTTCGTCTCTGTATCCATCGAGGGCTTTGAGGAATCCAACGATGCGAGAAGAGGAGGCGGACATTTCAACAGCGTGCTTAAGGCCATGGAACTCATGCATGAGTACAAGCTGCCATTTGGCGTATCCATCTGCTATACATCAAAGAACTACAAGACGGTAACCTCCGATGAGTTCCTCGATATGATTATCGATAAGGGATGCATCTTCGCCTGGTATTTCCACTATATGCCTGTAGGAATGAACGCATCTACGGAACTTCTCTTAAGCCCCGAGGAACGTGAATACATGTTCCATCGCATCCGAGAGATACGCAGTATGGAAGGCGGCAAGGAACTGTTTGCCATAGATTTCCAGAATGACGGAGAGTTCGTTAACGGCTGTGTGGCAGGAGGAGAGAAATACTGCCATATCAATGCAAACGGCGATGTGGAACCCTGTGTATTCATTCACTATTCCAACGCAAATATCAGGGAGAAGTCTCTTCTTGAATGTCTTCAGCAGCCCTTATTCAAGGCTTATCACGATGGACAGCCCTTTAATGACAATCATCTTAGACCTTGCCCGATGCTGGAGAATCCGGACAAGCTGCTTGAGCTCATAAAAGCTACGGGCGCTAAGTCGACTGATCTGGAAGCTACTGAAAGCGCAGAGCACCTCTCAGAAAAATGTCAGGAGTATGCGGCAAACTGGAAGCCCATGGCTGAGAAACTGTGGACTGAAGAGGGTCACAGCCTGTAAAAGGGGATATGAAATATATAGGATAAAGATAGGATAAAGACCTGGGCCATTTGACCTGGGTCTTTTGTTAAAGAAAAATTAAGAAATAATTTAATTGTTTTTTTCTATTTTATGTGTATTATAGTAATATAGGGTATTAACCAAGGGGTGTTAGGTATGAGAACGACAGAAAATCTAATTAAAAAGACCGCATCGGGACTGATGATTTTTATTTTGGCCATTTGCTCTCTATTCCTGATAAAGGCATGGTCAGAAGGACATTTTCAGTCCTTTGAAACGTTCAGGGACTACATCGTATCATTCGGGGCATGGGGACCGCTGATATTAACTCTCATCCAGTTTCTGCAGGTAATCCTTCCGGTGCTTCCCGGCTGGCTGGGATGTGTGGTAGGAGCAGCGATTTTCGGCGCCGGCAGTGGGTTCATGATCAATTACATCGGAATCAGCGCGGGCTCCATCGCGGCGTATTTTCTGGCAAGAACCTTTGGAGTGAGTATCGTTCAGGAGATGATCCCGAAGGAAAAATATCAGAAGTGGGTGAGCTGGGTAAACACCAAAAAGAGCTATACGCTCGTGCTCTTTCTTTCCATACTTTTGCCTCTCGCTCCCGATGATTTTCTTTGTTACTTTTCAGGGCTGACTTCCATGTCTGCCAAAAAATTTATTACGATAATAATAGTCGCAAAACCATGGTGCATTCTTGCATACTGCTTATTTTTTGCGTACTTGATATAGGAAGGGGCTTTAATAATGCTTGGATTTTACAATTACACTGTGATACTGACCTACATAGGCATGCTGGCGGGATTCACCGGAATCACCTCAGCGCTTAGCGGCAATATTCACACTGCGATGGTGCTTTTAATGGTCGCGGGGGTGTGCGACATGTTCGACGGTGCTATCGCATCCACAAGAGAAAGAACCAGGGAAGAAAAGAACTTCGGCATACAGATAGATTCCTTAAGCGACCTTATCTGTTTTGGAATTCTCCCTGCTGTAATAACCTGCGCGATCGGCGGGACCAGTGGCTTCAGCTTTTTTGCTGCCGGAATCTATGTGCTCGCAGCGCTGATTCGCCTGGCCTGGTTCAATGTAGATGAACAGGAAAGACAACTGAACGAAACTGGCTCAAGGGAAGTATATCTGGGGCTTCCGGTAACTTCGGCGGCACTGGTGCTTCCGATATTATCGGAACTGGCTCATCTTATGGGATTTTCAATGATGAAAGCTGCGCCCGCAGCGCTCTTTGTCATGGGAATCATGTTCCTTTGCCCCATAAGACTCAGGAAGCCTGCGATTATCGGTAAAGCCGTCATGTTAATAGTAGGGGTGATAGCCATGGCCTTTCTTCTTTTTGGATTTGACGTTTAGAGGCGGTACGAGGAGGCAGAATGGAAAGCAACAATTCCGCTATAAAGTTTTTTTATGGGACGGCTTTGGGACGAATGATACTGAAACTCATCATGAGTTCTCATCTTGATAAAGCAGCCGTAAAATATCTGAGATCGACCCTGTCCCGCTCATATACCCGTCGGTTCGCAAAAAATAACGGCCTTGAGTTTAGCGAAGAGGAGCTTGGGAAATTCAGGACCTACAGAGATTTTTTCCTGCGGGATAAAAATTTTGATGTAGATGGAGATCCCACTCATCTGATCAGCCCCTGCGACAGCTGGCTCAGCGCCTTTAAGGTAGAGGAAGACAGTTCCTTCAGGATCAAGGGATCCCTTTACAGAATGGGGGACCTGATAGGAGATCATGAACTGATCAAAAAATTTGCCGGCGGAGATTGCCTGATTTTCAGGCTTTGCGCTTCGGATTACCACCACTACTGCTATATAGACGATTGCGTCCAGAAAGAGAATCATTTCATTCCGGGGAAACTGCACAGCGTTCAGCCCCTGGCCTGTGAAACCTATCCGGTTTACAGCATAAACAGGAGAAACTGGTGCGTGATGGAGACCGTAAACTTTGGAGATGTGATACAGACTGAAGTCGGTGCCCTGATAGTGGGAGGCATAGTCAATCACCATGAGAATGCCGAGGTGAGAAGAGGCGATGAAAAGGGGCATTTCGACTTAGCTGGCTCTACAATCGTCCTGTTCTTTGAAGCGGGAAGGATAAGGTTAAGGACGGATCTTGTGGAAGGCTTGAAGAGGGAACCTGAAGTCAGAGTCGAGATCGGAGAAGCTATCGGAGAAAAGATTTGATATGATTATTGAAGCAGCCGCGAAGGCTGCTTTTTGTATAAAATATCTACTACAAAAAATATCCGTATCATGGTATAATTCAAATAGTACAAAAGATGATTACAATGGGTATTTATGGGTATAAATCAACCATAGAATTATAGAAAGGAAACGTGACTATGGACATGAGAACTATGGGAGACGATTTCAAGGTATGTCTCTGCAAACAGAAAACAAAAAAAGAACTGATCGACATCATAAGAGAGAAGGAAATCAAGACTCTCGATGAGCTGAGAGAGATAGCAGACGTAGGCAACAAGTGCGGCGGCTGCGGCGAAGATCTCATGCAGCTTCTTGAGATCGCATACGAATAAGTAAGAGAGCCGTAAAAATCGGCAGATTATATAAGCATAATTTGATTTTTAGGAGGAAGCAAATGTATTGCACAAAGAAAATCACAGAAGATCTTTATTGGGTAGGAGCTAATGACAGAAGGCTTGCTATGTTTGAGGGCGTATATTCAGTGCCCCGCGGAGTATCCTACAACTCATATCTTTTACTCGATGAAAAGACCGTACTATTTGATACCGTAGACAAGGCAGTGGGACCGCTGTTCTTCGAGAATGTGGAACACGTCCTGAACGGACGCGATTTAGACTACGTGGTTATCCACCATATGGAACCTGACCACAGCGCGACCTTCCTGGAACTGCTTTTAAGATATCCTAAGGTTAAAGTCGTATGCAATCAGATGATACTTCAGATGATCAAGCAGTTCTTTAACAAGGATCTGACCGATCAGGCTGTCATCGTAGGAGATAAGGGTGAATTTTCATCAGGAAAGCATAACTTCACCTTCTACACAGCTCCCATGGTGCACTGGCCGGAAGTTCTCATGAGCTATGAGCATGAGGACGGCATCCTGTTCTCGGCTGATGCGTTCGGAACCTTCGGTGCTCTGAACGGTGCCATCTTCGCTGATGAAGTTGACTTCGACGCTGAGTACATGGACGAAGCCAGAAGATACTACACCAATATCGTTGGTAAGTACGGCGAACAGGTACAGATGATCTTAAAGAAGGTACACGGTCTTGAGATCAAGATGATCTGCCCTCTGCACGGCTTTGTATGGAGAAGAAAAATCGAATCCTATCTTGACAAATACGTCAAGTGGGCTACATATACACCGGAAGAGACCGGAGTCTGCATCGCTTATGCTTCCGTTTATGGACATACCGAAAATGTGGCAGAGATCATCTCTTCAGAATTGAGAGACCGCGGAATCAAGACAGTAATGTATGACGTAAGCGTTACTCCCGCTTCCGAAATCATCGCTGCATGTTTCCAGTACAGCCACCTGCTGTTCTGCTCCACCACATATAACGCAGGCATCTTCGTATCCATGGAAGAACTTCTCCATGATCTGGCTGCTCACAACATCCAGAACAGAACGGTCGCTTTCGTAGAGAACGGTTCATGGGCGCCCACTTCCGGTCGTCTCATGAGAGAAATCATCGGTGGTCTCAAGGACATGACCATGCTGGATCAGACCGTATCCTTAAAGTCCGCTTTAAGACCGGGTCAGGAAGCTGATATCGAGGCTCTGGTTGACGCCATCGATAAGACCATTCCTAAGTTCGAGGCACCTAAGGTAGATGAAAGCAAAATGGCTCTTGCAGAGATCGACTCCAAGACATTCCAGAAGTTCAGCTACGGACTCTTCGTTCTGACTGCAAAGGCAGACGGAAAGGACAACGGATGCATCATCAACACTGCTATTCAGCTCACTTCACAGCCCAACAGAATCTCCATTGCTGTTAACAAGGCAAACCATACTCACGATATGATCAAGGCTACGGGAATGTTCAACATTTCCTTCCTTTCAGAGTCCGCTGTTATGGATACCTTCAAGCACTTCGGATTCCAGACCGGCAAGGAAGTAAACAAGTTTGACGAGCACATCCCTGTAAGCTATGCACACTCCGCTAACGGTCTTGCATACATCACCACAGGAACCAACGCATATATGTCCGGCAAGGTAGTTGATATGTATGACTATGGCACACACACCTTATTCATCGCTGATGTAACGGAGGCAGTTGTTCTTAACAACGATCCTTCCGTAACCTACGCATACTACTTCGCTCACATCAAACCCAAGCC
>JAEEGL012696856.1_pt1 | contig 13983 bp, 10 predicted proteins | sample 9134231 | NCBI WGS metagenome assembly JAEEGL01 (sample SAMN16246548, study PRJNA631951) | gut metagenome | biome: gut microbiome; feature: rumen; material: fiber-attached | host: Bos | place: Iran: Karaj | collected 2018-10
AACATCGACGCGCTGCGCGAATGGGAGAAGAAGAACGACAAGGCTTCTTGAGGATGCACGGCGGCGATTTCATTGACATGCATGCGGTCTGCGTGCGAGAGTTGATGGCTCCCGTCGGCGGCCGGCATGGGATCTGCGACGTGGATCGGCAGCTTGCGCTCTATGATCGGATCGGCGTTGTAAAGGGCGTGATCATGCCCGTCGCGAACGCGGAATGCACGCCAACCGGACAGGCGAACGAGGAGGTGCTCCGCATCGTTGCGGCGCATCCCGATCGTTTCGCGGCCTTCTGCAATCTCGATCCGCGCAACTGCTACAACAGCCCCACCACGAAGTTTGGCGAGGTCCTTGACCAGTACAAGGCGCAGGGATGCCGCGGCGTCGGCGCCGTCTGTGCGAAGCTCGCCATCACCGATCTGCGCGTCCAGAACCTTTTCCGCAGCTGCGAGACCGCTGCAATGCCGATTGCGATCCGTCTCGACGGGATGGAGGATTTCGGCTGTGGGCTTTACGATCCGCCAAGTCTGCAGGGATTGAGGGAGTCTCTGATGCGTTTCCCGAAGTTGACATTCCTCGTGACGGGCGCGGCGTTCTGGTGCGAGATATCGGTGCCGAAGCTGCGAGACGAACGCTTGGGGATGGTCCGCTCGTCGGGTCCTGTGAAGGAGGGGCTTCTGGCCGCCTTGCTGCGCCGGTACCCGAATCTCGTCTGCGACCTTTCCGGCATCTGGGGCGAGGATGCGTTGATGCGCGATCCGGCGTATGCGGCGAAATTCCTTACCGAATTCTCGGATCGTGTGGTGTTCGGGCTGGGCGCGCGATCGCCGGAGGCTGCGGATCTGCCGCCGCTTCCGAAGTTCCTGCGCGGGCTGCGTGATTCTGGCGCGATCGCACCGGACGTGTTCGGGCGCGTAGCCGCTGGAAACGCAAAGCGGATTGCGGGGGTGTGAAGATGGAGACGACCAGAAGGGAATTCCTCTCGGCCGGAAGCGCGGCGGCGCTCGCGAGCTACGCCACGGGGCAGGTTCCTGGTGGCGAGGACGTGAAGTACATAGATGTACATGCGCATTGCACGGAAGATCCGTTGCCGCAGATGTGCGGTCTCCGCCAGCCGCTCTGCTGTCCGGAGCAGCTGATCGCCCATTACGACCGGCTTGGCATCGAGAAAGGGTGCATCCTCGGGCTCGGCACGCCCGAGAACTTCATCGGCGGCATGTCGAACGAATCCATCCTGCGTCTTGCCGCGGCGTATCCCGATCGGTTCATCCCGTTCTGCGTGGTTGATCCGCGCGCCTGCGGAAACACGCCGTTTGCGAATCTCCGGGATGTGCTGATGCACTATCGCGACAGGGGATGCAAGGGCGTAGGCGAGGTCTGTGCGCAGATACACCTCCTTGATCCGCGCATGCAGAACCTCTTCAAGGCGTGCGAGGAGGTCGGTTTCTCGCTGACCTTCCACATGTCGCCGACCTCCGGCTGGAGCTACGGCGTGATAGACGAAAACGGACTCCCCGAGTTGGAGATCTGTCTCCAGCGATTCCCGAAGCTTCGTTTCTTTGGACACTCCTGCGCATTCTGGAGCGAGATCACCACCTGCTCGTCCGTGCAGGAGCGGAACGCCAGAGGGAAGGGGCCCGTCAAGGAGGAGGGTGCGATCCAGCGGCTCATGCGCAAGTACCCGAACCTTTACGGCGATCTTTCGGCGGGCTCCGGCGCGTACGCGCTGATGCGAGACCCTGCGTACGCGGCGAAGTTCCTGACGGAGTTCCAGGACCGCATCATGTTCGGCATCGACATCTGCGACCCGAACGGCTACGTCTCGCCGCTGCCCGGATTCCTGCGTGAATTGCGCGCTTCGGGCGCGATATCGGAAACCGTCTTCCGGAAGGTCGCCCGCGAGAACCAGATCCGCGAGTTGAAGCTGTGATTCAGTGAAGCTTTAGGCGGGGTCGTCGGCTACGGCCAAAGGCGATAGGCGGCAACATTGCGGAACTGAACCTTCTCGCCCGGCTTCTGCCGGTTAGCCCCGAACGTGAAACGGCAATGATTAACGCCGGACGGGACTGTCACCACAAGCCGTCCTTCGCGCCATCCATCCGCGTCAGGCGCACCAAACTCCATCTGGGGGCTTGGCAACCGGGGTAACGCTCCCTCCGCATCACACCATGTGATGCCGGCGGATGCCCCCCGGCCGTGCTGATACAGATGGAATGCATAGCGTTCGCCCGGCTTGATGCCGCGCTGATAGCAGTAGAATGTGCCTTGGGTCAGATTTTCGCACTCAAACACACCGTTCGCCAACGGGCGGAACGTGCCCTGCGGATATGGACGTCCACGCTTGTCCTTGGTGACCTGCCATGTCAGCATCCGCACGTTCGCCAAAAGGTTTGAGACGGATCCTTTCTCCAGAAGGCGTTTCAATCTCTTCATCTCGCCGTCCTCGCCACCCTTGACCGCCTCCAGCATCTCGGAGAGTCCCGGTAGCTGCTGTTCCCATGTTGAGCCATAGTCCACGCCGGGGTTCTTGGTGGCCGAATCGTCCCATGCGATCCACGGGTATCTCTCCCCCCATAGCCAGATGTACTCCGATGCAAGATCCGTTGCGACCTGAATGTTGCGGCGGAAATGCTCAAGGCGCGAACCGCCCTCAGGTCCCACGCTCCAGCGTTCCCGCTTGCCGGGTGTGTACGGGTGCGTGTAATAGTCGAGGTACTGCCCGAAGCTCTGCTCCACGCGGGCGGCGTGTTTGGCACGCACATCCTCCGGGAGAAGCATCGAACCCCAGCGACGGGCGTTTGCGTACGCCATATGGAACTCGTTCAGCGAGTGTTCGTGGCGGTAGCCGTGTTCGTCGCCTTCGATCAGGCGCCCCGAAGGCGGAAGGGCGTCGAGAATGCCGGCCACGAATGACGGCCAGAGATCCTGGGTCTCGCGCATAAGCGCCTCTGGATGGCGCGTGGTGAAATAGGAGCGGTTCTCGGTAAGGATCCAGAACGACAGGAGGATCGCGGTAGGGTGCTCACGGAACACGGCGCCGAACACCTGCCGCCCGCGCGCACGGGCGAGACGGCAGCATTCGTCATAGGGTGGATCATCCTCCAGGCGAAAATACTGGCGCTGCGCGCGGTAGTCCTCATGATCGATGGTGATGCCCTTTACGCCGGCTTCGTGCGCCAGGCGCGCCAGAACGGCCATGTTGTTCGCGATGCACGCCCACGCGGCGTCATTCGTCCAAGCAGCGCGGTGCATCGGCGCGCGGTAACCGGCGAGGAAGCTCTCCGTCAGGTTCGGCTTCGAGACGATTTCCTTGAGGATCGGAACCTGATCCGCGAACGCCTCCCACGTCCAAGCCGGAAAATCGGTGAGACCGATCTGCGTGAACATGCCGCCTTTCGGGTTCTTCGCCGAGACGACTATGGTGATGCCGTCGATCGGCAGCGAGGCGAAACGGTCGGCATGCGCGAGAATTTCCGCTGGCTTGAGGTTGCGGAACTCCCACCCGGCGGCGATGTACTTCCGTTCGGCTGCAACAGCTGAGACGAATGCGGCTGTAAGCCCCATCAAAACGATATTCTTCATCGTCCGATTCCCCGTCTTGTCTTTTCGCGGCAACATCACCGGATGTAAACGGCCGTTCCGATGACCTTGCGCAGCTGGAGTTCAATTCCGTTCGCTGTCTCTACCGTCTGGGTCAAGAGACTCCCGCCCAGACCGGAAAGCGTTCCGGCGAAACCCGTTTTCGAGGTGATGATCGTCTGCCAGCGATGGGTGGGGAAATTGAGGTTCTCCGACCAGGCAAGCGTCATGCCGTCAAGGTTCACCGTCTCCTTCACCGTCAAGGGCGCAGACGCGGTAAATCTCAGGAGACCGCCCGCGTCGCATGAGAGGGCGCGTAGCGTCTGCGGCGCGCTCAATTCATACACGCCGTTCGCTTTAACCGCAATACCGAGCGTGTCCGCCGTGTCGCCGCTCGTGACAAGCGTGCCGTTCGTGACTGCAAGTGTCCCCTTGCCGCCGACCGGATCGGCGAATGTCGCCGTGCCGCCGGATGGATCGACCGTAAGTGTCGCCTCCTCCGCTACGATCGCCATGCGCTCCGTCGCCGTCGATTCCGGAATTGCCCCTTCCGCAGGCCCGTACCGCCAGTCCGCCGCCAGATGGAACGTCGGCGTTCCGAGTACCTTGATCGTGAACGGGAAGTCTGCCCCATCAGCCGTCGTCACCCAGTCATGCGACAGGTTCACGCTCAGCGCATCGCCAAACGCAACGCGTGTCGCTCTCACGGCCGGCCGTATGGCCGCCGACAGGTTCAGACTGCCGTTCCCGCCGTAGGAATGTTGGCCACCGCCTAGGAACGGCACGTTGACGTTCATCGTGCCGTCGATCGTCTGCTTCGCACCGCCGGAATACGGCGTATTGCCCTTGTCGATGTTCCACTGATAGAATGCAGATGCGCCCCCGTTGAACGTGAGCGTTCCGCCCTCTTCAATGCGGATGCCGGAAAACGCCGACGTAAACGCAGATGTTTGGTTCGTGAGCGTAAGAGACCCGCCCGCAAGCACCGACATGCGCGTGCCGCACACGAGATGTCCGGCGCTGTTGCCGTAACGGCCCAGGTTCAGTCGCGGAAACGTTATCGTGTTGCCGAACCGCACATCGCCAGACACGCTGATAACGCCAGTATCGCTCCTTTTCTGGAAATCCGTCTTTGTCTTTATCACAAGCGGTCCCTCCGCCGAAGCGCTGAACGACGGGTTGTAGCCTCGGATACTTCCGCCCTCGTATTTCTGCATCACCGGCGACAGCGAATAGAGCGTTGCGCTAGCGTATTCGCCAGAATTGTTGTAGGTGATGCCGGACGAGCCGCCGATCGTGAACGTCTTCACCGCCGTGTTGCGGAACTTGACGCCTTGAATCGTGCTGCCTTGTGGAGTATCAGTATCGGTAGACCTGAAGAACCGGTAGAAGTTTGGTGTTGCCCCGCCATCGGCTGCGCCGAACACGTAAACCTTACTCTCTTCAGGTCTCGTGCCGCCCCAGTTGTCAGGATTCTGTGACAATGTGTTTGCGCCGCCACCTGTCCATTCGTAGTCGGATTCCCGCGTCACATCCATTGCCGCGTTCGTCACCGCCCACGAGCCGTTCTGCTCGATAAGTCCCCATCCTTCCGTCGCGCCGACAAGCCGTATCTGGCCCGCCGCCGGCGTGAAGTTGCCGCCGATATCGCACAACACGCCTTTCGCCTCCGTCGTAAGCCCCTCAACGAGCACCACATTTATTATCGCAGTAGGATCGACCGACCACCTCACCGCATGGACGGAATTGCTCCCTGCCGGGATGTTGAGCACCGTGTTCGGCCCCATCACAAACTCTTCCGCGTGCAGCGGACCGAAGTCGATGCCCGTGGTGAGTGAGGCGAGCGACAGCGTGCAGCCCTCTTCAACCGCAAAGCGCGTAAACGGCGTTCCCGTCCGTGTCGGCATCACCCACACGTCGCCACCGCCGCGAATCGTCACCTTCGCGATGTCCTTCGCGCCGAGACCGCGCAGATCCATATTGCGTACGATGGTGGGGTCATACCAGTCGCGCGTATCGAATACGAAATCGCCGGAGAGAAGCGGATAGGCGCTCTTGCTGATCGTACGCGTAAGGTTCGATGTCAAGCGCACCGTGGTGGGGCCCTCGAAGAAGAAGTACCTCCCCTCGCCACCAATGTTGAACGGCTGGACGCCGCCGCAGATCACGAGCGTCGGAGCATGGATAATCGGAAGTCCGGTCGCGCTTTCCGTTCTGAAATACTTGACGAACAGCGGATAGTCGCTCGTGAGAGTCGCCTCGTTGTTGAAGGAGATGTAGCCGTTTGTCACAACCAGCTGTCCGCCAACTGTCACGGTCTCGCCATTCTCGGTGAACACGTTCACCGCGCCGTTCCCCGTACCTTTCACAACAAGTGTGCCGCCGTTGAGGTTTTCAAGGATGGACTTGTCGGAGACCGAATCGACGCTGTGCTCGGACGTGACGTACTCGACCGTCGCGCCGGTGTTTTCCGTCAACATGCGCTGCGGGTAGTTCGGATTGGGGAGCACCATCGTGCCGCCGGTCAGATTGAGCGTTACGGTGTCGGCAAGCGTGATGAAGTCAGTCGCCTTCAGCGTTCCACCGCTCAGGGCAATCGAGGACGCAACATCAAGATTGATGCTTTCGGTGATGAACTCGCCTCCCGTGATGGATATGTTGATGGGGACAAAGGTGTATCCGGAAAAGTGGATGACTCTCTTGCACTTCAAGGTGCCTCCCGCTACGGTGACAGGCGTAGTCGCACGACACCTGAGGTCTTGCGCTATGTTCACAGTGCCGCCCTGTTCCACATATATGGATGGCGCTGTCATCCACATCGTGAAGTGGCCGATGCATGTTATGGTGGAGCTACTCTTGACCGTCAGTGGGCCGTACAGCATGAGATTCCCGTTGTCGAGATGAACAGTTGGGCCATTGAGGATAAGGCCGCGTTTCGGGCGGATGTAGTTCTCCTTACTGCCGACGGCGGTGATGGTGCCGGAACCCGTGAGTGTGACAGTTCCCTGAACGGTCGCTTCGGTTTCAAGCCCCACCATCAGGCAGTAGATCCGCTGGTCGCCCTCCACATTGATGGTGTAAGGCCCGCCCATGTCGGTGAGAACCGTGTTGTCGTCAGTCGTCGGCACCCGTCCGAGCGTCCAGTTGTCCGGATCGTTCCACTGGCCGCCATCCGGTCCCTGCCAGTAGTTGTCGGTATAAGCAGCCGCGGTAAGCGACATTGCCGTTGCGCATGCCCATGCGAGAAACTTCACTTTCATGGTTTAGTCCTTTTGTTCCATTTGAAAACGAAGTGTAGTTTACCATACCAAAGTCTTGAATTCAAGGAAACCAACATTCTTTTTTCACGTATTGGCGGACCACCCACTTGACAGTATTGTGCAGTTTGTGTATTATACGTTGCGTTTTGATTTCAAAGAAAAGAAAGGTATTGATATGGCAACTGAAAAATTGGCAATCCTCGGCGGCAAGCCGGTGATCGAGAAACAGGACGAGGCGCTGTTCCACTGGCCGATCGTCAACGACGCGATGCGCGAGGCGTCCACCGCCGTGCTGAACGAGGGCGTGATGAGCGGGACGGACCGCGCGCGCAAGTTTGAGGACGGGTTTGCGAAATGGCAGGGACGCCAGTACGCGCTTTCGTTCCCGAGTGGCACGAGCGCAATCACGACGGCGTTTTTCACGCTGGGCGTGGGTCCGGGCGATGAGGTGATCTGTCCTTCCTTCACGTACTGGGCGAGTTGCCTTGGCGCGCAGACGCTGGGGGCGAAAGTTGTCTTCTGCGACTGCGAACCCGAGACGATGCAGATGGATCCGGCGGCGTTCGAGGCGGCGATCACGCCGCGGACCAAGGTGGTGGTGGCGGTACACCTTTCTGCCTGCCCGTGCGACATGGATCGGATCATGGACATTGCGAACCGGCACCACATCGCCGTGCTGGAGGATGTCTCGCACGCGCAGGGCGGACACTACAAGGGCAAGCGCGTGGGGAACTTCGGGCAGGTGGCCGCGATGTCGCTCATGTCCGGCAAGAGCTTCGCGATCGGCGAGGGCGGCATGCTCGTGACCGACGACTACGAGATCTACCGCAAGGCGATCCGCTTCGGCCACTACGACCGCATCCCGCAGGTGTTCTCGATGGAGGAGATCAAGGACACGAAGAACATGCCGTTTGGCGCGATGAAGAACCGTCTCAACCAGTGCGCCGCCGCCGTCGGCATCGAGCAGCTGAAGAAGTACGACGCCGAACGCGCCGAAATCGAGAAGGCGATGCTGTACTACTGGAAGCAGCTTGAGGGTGTGCCGGGGTTCCGCATCATGTGGCCGAAGGACGAGGGGAGCGACAAGGCGGGCTGGTATGCTTCGCGCTGCCACTACGACCCGGAGGCGTTCGGCGGACTCTCGAACGTCACGTTCGCGAAGGCCGTGTCGGCCGAGACGCAAGGCGGCTACACGCCTGGATGCTACATGCCGCTGCATACCTCCTCGCTCTTCGGGAAGCAGGGGCCGTTCCCGGTGACCGAGCGGATGAACCAGCTCATCGTCTCCGATCCGTGGTTCAAGCACTGCGACACAGCCAAGATCGATCTTTATGCGGCCGCGGTCCGCAAAGTGGCGGCCCAGTGGGAGGCGCTTCTGCCGCTTGACGAAGGCGTGCCGCCGTGCGATGGCGGACTCGGCCTCACGGACTTCGAGAAGAAGAAGAGGGTCTGACCCCGATGAAAGCGCTCGGAGCGATTGACTACGCCGTCGTCGCCGCGTTTTTCGCGGCGATGGTCGGCGTGGGGCTTTACTATGGGCGCCGCGAGAAGTCCGTCTCCGGCTTCTTCGGCAATGACAAGTCGCTTCCGTGGTGGCTTCTCGGCGTCTCCTTCTACATGAACAGCTTTTCGGCGCTGGCGTTCGTGATGTACTCGGCGCTGGCCTACAAGCATGGCTGGGTGCCGGTGACGATCAGCTGGCTGTCGGTGCCGGCGGTGCTGCTGGGCATATGGGTGCTGGCACTGAGGTGGCGGCGGTCTGCGGCGGGCAGCCCGATTGCGTTCGTGACGGAGCGTTTCGGCGGTAAGATGAACCAGGCGCTGATGTGGCTAGGGTTGCCGATGCAGGTGTTGGACAGCGCGTTCAAGTTGCTGGCGATCGGCACGGTGGTGGGCGTGATGGTGAAGTCCGTGCTGCCGCCGACGCTTCCGCTCGACACTGTGCTTGGGTGGTCGATCGCCGTCTCCGGCATCGTGATCATCTTCTACACGTTCCTCGGCGGGTTGAAAGCCACGCTCGTGTGCGACTTCCTGCAGTTCCTCGTGATCTGCGTGGTGGTGGCGGTGTTGCCCGTGCTGTGTCTCACGAAGCTCGCTTCGTTGGATGGCGGTGCCGGTGCCGCGCACGGTTTCGCCGTGTTTCTCGAACGCATCCCCAAGGGCTTTCTCGATTTCACGGCTGGCATGTACGACTGGCACTACATGTTCTTCTACTTCCTGCTCATGTTTCTTTCGCTCGGTACCACCTGGTCGCTGATCCAGCGCTACAGCTCCACCCGGAGCGAGCGCGAGGCGAAGAAGATGGGGTATCTTGTTGCGGTTCTTTTGCTTGTGGGGCCGCCGCTTTTCTTCTTCCCGGCGATGGCGGCGCGGGTGTTTCTTCCTGATCTTGATATGGCGAACCCCGACACCATGAACGGTGTGTATGCGCTCACGTGCCTTGCGGTGCTGCCGGCGGGGATGCTCGGGCTTGTGATCGCGGCGATGTTTGCCGCCACGATGTCAACGCTGGCCGGCAACTACAACGCCATCGCCAACGTGCTCACCGACGACTTCTACGTGCGTGCGCTCCATCCCGGCGCGACGCCCGGCCGGCGCATGGTCATCGCCCGCGTGGCCACGGTGCTCACCGGATTGACGGTGATCGGGTGTACGTTCCTGATGCGCTGCGTGCAGGGGGCGAGCGACCTGTTTGATGTCACGAACCAGGTGCTTTCGGTGTTCGCGCCGCCCATCGGCATCGCCATGATCGCGGGCGTGCTGTCGCGTCGGCTCACGCGGCGCGCGGGTTTTGCCGGATTCCTGTTCGGCATTGGGATCGGCTTCGCCGCGTTTCTTTTGGGCGGGATGTTCCCGGTGCTGCGGGAGTCTGTGCCGATGTTCTGGATCACGTCCATCTCCACCCTGCTTGGTCTTGCCATGTTCTCCGTGTTCCTCAAGGACGACGCTGCGGCGCGTGAGGCCACCGACGCCTTCTTCCGCCGGATCGAAATGCCGGAGGGCGCGTGATGGACGAGGCCCGGAAGCCGAAGGATCCCCCGTTCCAGATCGACATCGATTCCGGGACGAGCCTAACAGACCAGATGGTCCGCGGCTTCCGCGAAGCGATTCTTTCCGGCTACTACAAACCGGGTGACGCCCTCCCGCCGATCCGGTCGCTCGAACAGCGGTTCGGGGTGAGTCTTTTCGTGCCGCGCGAGGCGCTGGCGCGTCTGGCGAAGGAGGGGCTTGTGAATCCGCGGCCGCGCATCGGGTCTGTGGTGACGGTCCGCACGGGCGCCACCGCGCGGCGCGGGCACGTGATGCTAGTGATCCCGGATGTTCCGGGCGCCTACTACGCCAACGCGTTCGGCGATGTGCTCCGGGCGCACCTTGCCGCAGCTGGATACTCTTTCACACGCGTGTCGGTGCCGAAGAAGGAGTCGGACGCCTACGATCCGTCGGTTCTCGACTCCGAATACAACCGCCACATCGACCTCACCGTGCTGCTCTATGACGTCCCCGAGATCGCGCGATACCTTTCGCGGCGCGGCGTGCCGTTCGTGGCGGTGGGGCAGCGGCCGTGCAAGCTGCGCCATTGCGTCGGCAACGTGTACCGTCCGCGCAACGGGGTGGCGGGCGAGTTCTTCCGGCACTGCCGGCTCGCCGGCGTGAAGCGGGTGCTGCTGGCCGACTGGGAGGGCGAGGGGTTTTCGGTGCTGGAGGGCGTGCCGCATCCTGGCGTGCGTGTGGAGATGGTGCGCGTGCCCTCCAAGAATGGCGAACGCTGTCCAGGCGACATCCAGCGCGGCGCGCTTGACTACTTCCGCAAGCTCCTCGCGCAGCGCCGGGAACGGTTGCCCGATCTCGTGTTTCTGGCGGATGACAACGTGGCGATCGGTGCGGCGCTGGCGTTTCTCGAAGCGCGCGTCCGGGTGCCGGAGGAGATGCGGCTGGCGGCTTGGACGCATCTTGGCGGCGGTGTCGTGCATCCGCTGCCGCTCACGCGCATGGAGATGGATCCCTTCGATCAGGGACGGCGCGTGGCGAAGGCGATCCTCAATCATCTTTCCGGCGGCGTGTTCCCGGCGGACATCGCCCTTCGACCTGTCTATATCGTGGGAAAATCCTTTCCGTAACCCTCAACCCTCAACTCTTAATAAACACCAAGGAGCGACAGAATGAATCAAGAAATCCAGAGAAGAACGTTTATCCGCACCAGCGCCGCTGCGGCCGTTGCGGGAATGGCGGGATGTGCGACGGGCGGTGCCGGCGGCGCAAACACGCTCGCGCTTCTCGGCGGTACGCCCGTGATCGCGAAGGACAAGCAGAAGGACGAGCTGGACATGTTCCAGTGGCCGCGCGTCAACGATGCCATGCGTCAGGCGAGCGATCGCGTGCTCGTGGGCTGCAAGATGTCCGCCAGCGACGTGTCCATGGAGTTCGAGGAGAAGTTCGCGAAGTGGCAGGGCACGAAGTACGCTCTTTCCTTCCCCAACGGCACCAACTCGCTCAACGCGGCGATGTACGCGATCGGCCTTGGCGCCGGCGACGAGATGATCTGCACCTCGATGACGTACTGGGCGAGCTGCATCGGCGCGCTCAATCTCCGCGCCAGCGTGGTGTTCTGCGACATCCGCGAGGATATGGAGATGGATCCGGCCTCGGTGGAGGCGCACATCACGCCGCGCACGAAGGCGATCATGGTCGTGCACTACAAGTCTCACCCGTGCGACATGGATGCCATCATGGCCATCGCGAAGAAGCACCATCTGCGCGTGATCGAAGACTGCTCCCACGCGCAGGGCGGCCTCTACAAGGGGAAGAAGCTCGGCACGTTCGGCGATGTGGCGGGCATGTCGCTCATGACGTTCAAGAGCTTCTCCATCGGCGAAGGCGGCATGATGGTCACCGACGACTACGAGATCTATCGCCGCGCCATCCGCTTCGGGCACTACGAGCGCATCTACAAACACTGGAAGCCCGAGGAGCTGGCCGGCACGTTCAACGTACCGTTCGGCGCGATGAAGAACCGCCTCAACCAGTGCGCCGCTGCCATCGGCCTTGAGCAGCTGAAGAAGTATGACCGCGAGATCGCCGAGATCCATCAGTGCAAGGAGTACTTCTACAAGGGTATCGCGGACGTGAAGGGCATCTCGAAAATCTACCCGAAGTGGGAGAACTCGAACAAGGCGGGATGGTACTCGTCCGTGTCGCACTTCGATTCCGCCGCGTTTTGCGGCATCAGCCCGCAGACGTTCGTGGCCGCGCTGAGGGCCGAGACCGGTACCTGCTGCGGCTACCAGTTCAGCATGGGGTGCGACTTCCCGCTTCACGCCTCGAGCGCGTTCTATACGAGCGACATCTATCACACCGGGCGCCCGACGAATGTGGAGACGCTGCCGCCCGGCATCGACATGAAGAAGCTGGTCGGCGAGTTGCCGGTGGCAAGCACCATCCGCAACCGCATCTTCTGCGAACCGTGGTTCAAGAAGTTCCGCCCGGAGCAGATCGACCGCTATGTGGAGGCCGTCCACAAGGTGGCCGCGAACGCCGCCAAGCTCGCCGACTGGGAGAAGCGGCAGAAGAAGGCGTAAGTCCGCGTTGCCGCGCTACGCGAATGGGTGTGTCATGAGAGAATGTGCGGTTGCGTTCAGGATTCCGGTTCGCTGAAGAGCTGATCCAAAATCTGTTCGGCGGGAGTATAGGCCTTTTTGGAGGCATTGCATTCCGCACAGCACGGTACGCAGTTGCCGCGCGTGGAGCGGCCACCGCGCGCGATGGGGATCACATGGTCCATCGTGAGGTTCTCCGCGCCGACCTGTCGATGGCAGTAATGGCATTCGCCTTTCGCGATTTGCGCACGCCACCAGTCCGTGGCGCGGAGTTCGCGCGCTTTCGCGCGTTCACGCTTCACATGTGCGGGGTCAGGGTTGAGATCAAGCCAGTCCACGGGGGTTAGTTTAGAGTTTGAAGTTTAGAGTTTCGAGTTTAGAGTTTGGAGCCGTGAGTTGATAGCCGTGTAGAACGTGTAGATCGTGTAGAGTAAAGTTTAAAGTTTAGAGTTTAGAGTTTGGAGTTTAGAGTTGTTAGGTGGTTGGGGGTGAGATGGTTAGGGAAGGGGGATGGCGCCGGGGCGAAGGATTTCGATGCTGCCATCTTCACGCACGCGCACGACGGTGGACGGCACGCCGCCCGAGGACGGGCCGTCATCCACGACGAGATCGGCGGAAAGGCCTACATCGGCCAGCGCCTGCGGCGCATTGGTTGCCGGCTGTCCGCCCGAGAGATTGGCTGATGTGACGCGCAGAACGCCGCCGCACGCCGCCAGGAGACGCCGCGTCCAGGCGTGGTCCGGCACACGGAAACCCTCGTCACCGAGCACGAGCGTCAGCGCGCCCGGCCAATGCTTCGCCGCCAACTCCTTCGCCGCGGACGGCAACGGAGAACCAAATGCCTCGACTGCCGCCGCGTCCGCCGCCAGAAGCGCAATCTTCTTGCGCCGCTCGCGTCCTTTGATGGAATAGAGCCGTTCCACGGCGTCGGGAAAGCCCGGATGGGCCGCGAGACCATAGACGGTGTCCGTGGGAATGACAACCACGCCACCGGCGTTCAGGACCGCCGCCGCCTCGTCGAGGGTCGTCTCTGTGCAGGGAAGAATTTTCATGCGTCCTTCTCCTCCCGACGTTTACGGAAAAAATCCTGCAGGATGCTCCGCGACTCCTCTTCCAGTACGCCCGTCACGATCTCCGGATGATGATTGATGCCGGGATGCCCGAAGATGTTGAACACCGTGCCGCCGCCGCGCTTTGGATCGGAGACGCCCCATACAACCGTCGGCACGCGCGCCAGGATGATGGCGCCTGCGCACATCGGGCACGGCTCCTTCGTTACGTAGAGACGTGTGCCCGAAAGCCGCCAGGCTCCCTTGGCGGACGCGGCGGCGGTGAGCGCCAGCATCTCTGCGTGTGCCGTCGCATCCTGCAACATCTCCGGCTGGTTGTGTGCCCGCGCGAGAATCCGCGCCGTCGACGGATCCGGATCGAGCGCTCCCGCGCGTCCGCCCGCGAGCGGAGCCGGCTCCACGATCACGCAACCCGTGGGCACCTCGCCGTCCGCCGCCGCCTTCTCGGCCTCGCGGAGCGCCATCTGCATGAAGAATCTGTCG
>JAEEGL015447117.1_pt1 | contig 13983 bp, 14 predicted proteins | sample 9134231 | NCBI WGS metagenome assembly JAEEGL01 (sample SAMN16246548, study PRJNA631951) | gut metagenome | biome: gut microbiome; feature: rumen; material: fiber-attached | host: Bos | place: Iran: Karaj | collected 2018-10
ATCCCGCGGCTTCCTATATCCGCTATTTCTGCGGCGAGAATCTCGTACTGCTCAACAAGACGAAAACGCCTTACAGCGAGTACGCGGCGCTCGAGATCAACGACGATATCGCGGCAATCGCCGCGGCGCTCGAAGCGGAAATTCCGCAATAAGATCGCACGACCTATCCGAAAAAAGCTGAAAAAACTGCAAAAGTGGGGAAGAAACTGAAAAAAGAAGACTGAATTTTGCAAATAATCAAGTAAAAATACGAAAAAAGGCTTGAACTTTTGATTTTTCAAGAGTATAATCAGTTTTGTAAAATTCCGAAAGAAAGCAGATGTTCCCCAATGGTTTACAAATGCGAGAATAAAGACTGCGGGTTCCTCTTTTCTCGGGAAGGGGAAGTTCTTCGGTGCCCGGTTTGCGGGAAGACCAATCTCCGCCCGGCCACGCCCGAAGAAGAGCGGGAGTTTTACGAGCTTCTGAAGAAAGATCAGCAAAATCATTGAGATCTGCAGCCGGGAAACCGCCTGCAGATTTTTTTATCCCGGAGATTCATCATGAGAGAGTTAACGATCGAAATCCCGCCCGGGCTCGGCGGGAAAAGCGTTCGGGAGATCCTGCGCGGCAGGATGAAGGTTTCTGCCGGAGCGATCACGCGCGCCAAAAAGCGTGAAAGAGGGATCCTTCTCAACGGCGAACCGGTCTTTACGACCGCGCGCGTTCGGGAGGGCGACCGGCTTACGATCGAAATTGCGGAAAAAGAAACCGCCGCTCACTTTGCGCCGGCGTATCTTCCGCTCGACGTCCTTTTTGAGGATCAGGATCTGCTGATCCTCAACAAACCGGCCGGGATGGCGGTTTACGCTTCGAAAGAAGGCGGGCGGGAAGCGGCGCTCGCGAACGCCGCCGCCGGATACCTCGGCGCCGACGCGGTGATCCATTTCGTCAGCCGGCTCGACCGCGGAACGAGCGGGATCATCGTCCTCGCGAAAAACGCCTACGCCCACGAAGCGCTGCGAAAAGCCCAACATACGGGCGATTTTGCGCGCGAATATCTTGCGATTGCCCGGGGGAGCTTTCCGGAGAAAAACGGAAAAATAGAGCTTCCGATCGCGCGCGGCGAGGGCCTGCGGCGGATCGTTTCCGAAAGCGGAAAACCGGCTTTGACGCAGTACGAAGTATTATCAGAGAAAAACGGCCTTTCGCTTGTTCGCCTTAAGCCGCTCAGCGGCCGGACGCATCAGCTGCGCGTCCATCTTTCCGCGATCGGCCATCCGCTCCTCGGCGATTGGCTCTACGGGCAGGAATCGCCCGAGATCACGCGCCCGGCGCTCCACAGTGCCCGGCTTTCGATGTGTCATCCCGTTTCCGGAAAAGAGCTTTCAATCGAATGCCCGCTGCCGGAGGATATGAAACGGTTTTTCCCGGAGGAATAAGATGTATCTTACGCTATTTCAGCTGACGAAGCCTTTGCCGAAGGAGCTTGCCGAAGCGCTCCTCAAAAAAGTCTCGCCCGATCGCCGTCGGATCTTCCTCCGGCAGAAGGGCGAAGAAGCCGCCGCGCTGCGCCTTTTGCCCGCGGTTTATACGCGCGCGTACCTTGCGGCAGCGCTCGGGAGAGACAACCGGGAACTGCAGTTTGTCGTAACGCGCGAGCAAAAGCCGTACCTCCTCGGCAACGCGCTCTTTTTCAATTTTGCCCATACCGCGGGAGCCTTCGCGTTTGCCTGCGATCGCTCGCCGGTCGGAGTCGACCTTGAAAAACCGCGCAGAATGCGCCGAAATCTCATTGAGCGCTATTACTCCGAGGGAGAAAAAGCACAGATCGCGTGCGGCGCGGATCCGGTTCTGATCTGGACGAAAAAGGAAGCGCTTTTAAAGCTTCGCGGCGAGGGGCTCGCCGGGATCCTCTCGGCGGATACCGCTTCGGCGCAGGACGTTTTCTTTGAGAGCCGCAGGATCGGCGAATACTTCCTGACCGCGGCTTCGAAGACGCCGGAAAAGCCGGAATTTGAAATTCTGACCCTCGAAAAGCTCGCGCAGGCGGCGCTTTCTCTTGAAGATCTGGAAGAATGACGTAAAAAGCGACGGAGGCAGTATGGATGATCGGGTAGAAGTGATTCGCAGCGGCCGCCGCACCGCCGCGATCGAGATCACGCGCGAGGGAAAGGTGATTGCCCGCGTTCCGCGGCGTTTCCCCGAGCGGGAACTCGAAGCATTCCTCAAAAAGCACCAAAGCTGGATCGAAAACGCGCTTGAAAAACAGGCGGCGCGCCGGACGTTCAACGCAGCGGTCGACGAACGGGAAGCCGAGCTTCGCAAAAAAGCGCGGGAGATCCTTCCCGGAAAGCTCGCCTTCTACGAAAAGCGCATGGGGCTCAAAGCGAGCTCGCTGAAGATCACCGGCGCGAAAACGCGCTTCGGCTCGTGCAGCGCAAAGGGCGGGATCTGCTTTTCCTGGCGGCTGATGGCCTATCCGGAAGAAGCGATCGATTACGTTGTCGTCCACGAGTTGGCGCATCTGCGCCAGGCGAACCATTCCGCGGCCTTTTACCGCGAAATCGAAAAGATCCTTCCGGATTACCGGGAGCGGATCGCGATCCTGAAGGGAACAAAATGAACGGAATCCTCTATTTTGAACGAACGAAAGCCGTTTTGCGGATCGAATGCAGCGAAACGGCGGTCCTTCGGATCGAGCGCGTCGAAACCGCCGGCGAGAGCCGCCCGAACGAGCTTTGCCGGAAGGCGGCGGGCGAGCTAGAAGAGTACTTTTCCGGAAAACGCCGCGCGTTCGATCTGCCGGTTTGCCCAGAGGGAACCGAATTTCAGAAAAAGGTCTGGGAGGCGCTTGCCGCGATCCCTTACGGCGAGACGCGCTCCTACGGCGAGATCGCCGAAGCGCTCGGCGGAAAGCGATTTTCGCGGGCGGTCGGCGCCGCGAACCGGAAAAACCCGATCCTGATCCTGATCCCCTGCCACCGCGTCGTCGGCGCCGACGGCGCGCTCACCGGTTTTGCGGCAGGGCTGGATCTGAAAGCGGCGCTCCTTGCGCTGGAAAAGCGCGGTTCCGAAGAGACAAGCCGACAACCGCAATAAAGCAGAACGAACTGGGGCAGCCGAAGCCGGCTGTCCCTTTTTTATTCGCCAAACCGTGAGGCAATAAAAAAGTTACAAGTTGTAAAATATAATTACAGTTTTGTAACAAAGCTTTCTTTTTCTCCCTTTGTTTGCTATGATAAAAGCAAGAAATCTACGAAACGTCGAATTTTTGCTCCGCAAAGGAGGAATCTGTATGAAGGTGAAAAAGAGACATACGCTGTTGATTTTGATCGTATTTCTTGCGCTCGCGTTATTGGCCGTTCTGTTTGTAACGTCCTGGATCACGGTTTCCTTCAATCCCGCAAAGCAGGGATGGAAAACGATCCCCGAAGAGGAGCGTAAAACGCCGACGCTCGAAAACGTTATCGCGTTCGACCGCGCGACTTTACAGGATCGGATCCGCCCGCAGGATTATTTCACTGCGGACAGCCTTGGATGGCTCGTTAACAAGACTGAATACAGAGCACCGCAGATGTGGACCTCTCTCTACTGCGGGGATCCGGAGAACCCGAAAGGATCGGTACCTTCAGACGGTACATCTGCTCTGAGCCTTTACGATTACGGTTTCAAGCCGCTCGAAATGTACGGTCGTTCGTTTGAAACGCGCTTTCTGATCAGCGAAGGCGTCATGCATGGGGCCGCGTACGTTTACCGGGATCCGTCGCCCGACGGACTTTACAGCGCGGTCCGAGAGACTGCCGGTCAGATTACAAGGCAGTTTACGGTGGAGACGTCCCGGACAGCAGTATCGGCTCTCGAAAGCGCGGATAGTTTCTGGCAGTACGTCGACGCGAACAAAAAACAGGCGGAGATCTGGCATACCGGGATACCCTTTACCGAAAAGCAGGAATACTCCGTCATCGGGGACTACGTCGCCGAGACATTCCCGGGAACGCTGCGCATTACAGTTCATATTCCCGAAAGAGGAGATCCGTACGCCGTGTTTGTCTGGCAGAAAACAGACCATGCACTGCTTTTCAACGACGGTGTATGCTTTCTCAACGCACAGTACCGGGTGGAAAACGATACGTATTACATAAATACTCCGTACCCCGGAGAAGACTTTTATGAGGAGAAGCATGAAATAGAAGCATCTGCTTCCAGAGTGCGCGAAGCGAATCCGAAAAACTTCGCGCTGGATTACTGAAAGGAGGCGCTGAGGAATGAATAACCGTTTGAGATGGCTCGCAATACTCCTTTTTGCCGCGATTCTGCTGACTTCCTTTTCCGGCTGCAGCGGGCGGGCGGAAGCCGCGCTCGAGCAGATGGGAGAGGGAATCATCACGGAGTCTTCCGAGACATATGACCGCTCCAAACTTACCCCGTGCACGATCGTGAATATTCTTGATCATTATCCTCTGCTCGGATTACAGCGCGCGCTGCGTTACGAATATGATATTGAGAGCACGATGATCGAACATACCGAGGCCCTCTTCGGCGGGGAAAAGGCTTACGCAGAAATTGCCGGCAAGAACGTGCCGAAAGACGCCATTTTCCTGGATATGGTCACGGAACAGGACCGGATATGCCACAACGACTGGGATCTGGAAAACGAATTTTTTACCACCGAAAGCCTCACAAAGACAGGCAGCCGCGTAAAGATCAATCCGAATATTTCAGTGTACGGCGCTCAGTTCTCCGTCCGGCAGCTGTATCTTCAAAAAGCGTGGGACAATCCGGTGTGCGAACTGTTTTCGTTCGGATGGTGCACCCATCAGAAGAGTACAGAGGAATTCTACCCGGTCGTGAAGGCGGTTTACGAAGAGCTCCGGGAAAAATACGCTGTTAAGGATTCCGCGCTGGAGAAGGCGCTCGAAAGCGAAGAGGCGTTCCTGTCGTTCGTCGGGGGGACAGGCGATGCGAAAATTCTCGCGACGGTGACCGGCGAAGGATTTGAGGGGAAAGTCCGGCTGACGCTGCATCCCCCGTACAGGCCGGATTACAAGCTGACGCTCAATGAACCGCTGCCATACCTGACCATCGTCTGGCAGAAGGAGGATCTTGCTGTTTCCGGGGATAAAAGCGCGAGCTACTTCCGCGGGGAGCCGCATATCGAACTGAAGAAGCAGACCGATCCTTCCTTTGTACCCGATGCGTCGCGCACGGCGGCTCTGGAGAACTTTGCCCTTGATTACTGAGAAAACCGAGCTCTGCTTTGAGAAACCGGCCTTTTGAAAAAAGGCCGGTTTTCCTGCTTTTTCCGGCCGGCGGCATCTCAAAAAAAGGAAGAGAAAAAACAGAAAGCGGACATTGTTCAGTATTGACAATAATGCGCAAAAAGGGTATCATTAAAATCAATTATGGTGGGAGTTTGTGCCCATTCGCAAACGGCCGTTTTGCTCCGGCGGTGTTTCTTCGGAGCGATACGTTTTTTCGGGAAGTGGATTGCCTTGAAAAAGCAGGTTCAAAGCTGCGATATCTGCATGAATTTCGAATATGACGCCGAGCTCGAAGACTACGTCTGCGTGATTGATATGGACGAGGACGAATCCGTTCGTCTTTTCTCCGATCGCGAGTATGACTGTCCGTATTTTCGGGCGGGGAACGAATATACCATCGTCAACAAGCAAATCTGAATTTGCTTTGAGTACCAGTAAAGGGGAAAACAGCGTGAAAAAGAAAACAACAGCCGTATGTGTCGGACTTCTTGCCGCGCTCCAGCTTTTCGGCGGGTGTTCGCTACTGCCCGAAGAAGACGAGCTGCAGCATTCGCCGGTAATTGTGGAAAACCAGGTCGTCAGCTATAAAACGACGTTCGTCCAGGCCGGCGATATCGCGAATACGACCGAGGTCGTCTGCACCTACAAGCCGGTAAAGACGGAGGGCTACGCCTTCGATCTCGAAGGAGAGTTTTTCGATACGGTCTTCGTTTCGGAGGGCCAGCACGTGATGGAGGGCGATCTTCTGGCGCAGCTCGATATCTCCGCGATCGAAGCCTCGATTTCGAGCAACCAGCACGAGATCGACGTCGCCTATCTCAACGCCTCGCACCTCCAGCAGGAGCGCGATCTGAAATCGGAACAGGCGGACGCGCTGCAGAAGATCCTGCCGGCGGAGATGGCCGGGAGCATCCAGACTTCGGCGGAGGTCTATTCCTCTTATCAGAACCGGATCAATTCGATCTATAACAATATTACGGTGCTGCAGCTTCGCAAAAACGAACTGCTCCAGAAAAAGGCGGAGCGCCAGCTGCACGCGGGCTTTGAAGGTACCGTGACGGCGGTGGAAAACGTTACCAACCGGGATCTCTGCGAACAGGGCAAGGTGATCGTTACGGTAGCGGATACCGCGACCTCGATGTTTACGGCGAAGACGAAATATCACGAATACTTCAAAACCGGCCAGATCTACGATATGACCCTCGGCGACGAAGTCTACAGCGTCGAAGTTGCCGATCTCGAGCAGTTCGGCGTTGTCAACGAGCCGGGCAGGGACGGGGTCGTCTATTTCGAATTCAAAGATCCGATCGCCGATTTCGATCAGAACTCGATCGGAAGGATTAACCTCGTTCTCGAGGAATCGAAGAATACGCTTTACGTTCAGTCTGCGGCGATCGTTACCACCTCGAACGGCAGCATCGTCTACGGTTTCGATGAAAACGGCGTGATGACGATGATCCCGGTGGAAGTCGGGATCTCAAACGACAAGTTTACGGAGATCAAAAGCGGAGTTACGGCTTCGCAGGAGCTGATCCTGGAGTAATGGGGAGGATACGATGAAAAAGAAACTTGCAGCCTTGTTACTCGCCGCGATTCTGTTCGCGTTCGCCGGATGCAGCTCTTCGGAACAGTCCGAATCGGCTCCGGAGCTGCTCGAGCCGGTGAACGCAACGCGGTCCTCGTATATCGTCAAGGTGATGGATATCTACAACTTCCGCCAGTATGAAGGCGTCGTCGTTCCGGAGCTGACGGAGATCGAAACGCAGTTCGACGGAACCGCGCTCGAAACCTGCGTGCGGATCGGCGATACGGTAACGCAGGGAGACGTTCTCTTCCGCTACGATACCTCCAATACGCAGGAGCGGATGGATTCGATCCAGAGCGAGATCAATTATCTCAGCACGGACGGCTACTACGCGAACAGCGTGGTGGAGTCCTCCATCAAGATCGCGAAGAAAGAGCTTGAAAAGCTCAAAGCGGCGGAGAATCCCTCCGCGGTCGATATCCTCCGCAAGGAACAGGAGATCGACAGCCTCAATCTTCAGCTCCGCCAGCAGAAGGAATCGCAGTATCTCAATATCAGCTATCTCCAGCAGCAGTACGACGACCTCAAGGAGACGGTCGAGAACGATACGATCACCGCTCCGGTTTCCGGAAAGATCGTCTACGCAAGAAGTTATATCCTCGGCGACCGCGTTCCGCGCGGAACGGTATCGTTCCTGATCGCGGATGATACCAAGCTCAAGATCCGCGGGCCGTATATACAGAATTCCTACATCCGCTACGTCGTGAAGATGGAGGCCTATTCCAACAGCCGCGTCTATCCGCTTCAGATCGAGGAAGTCACCTCCGAACAGATGACGGCGAAGGCGATCTCCGGCGAAACGGTTTATTCCTACTTCCTGACGGACGATTCCTCTACGCTCAACGCCGGCGATTACGCGAAGATCCTGCTCTATACCCAGGGCACGGACAACTGCGTCGCCGTGCCGATCAATTCGCTGTTCCGCGATTCAAAGGGGCAGTTCGTGTATCTGCTGGATGAAGAAAACAACATGGTCCGAAGAGACGTTCAGACCGGACGCTCGACCGATCTTTATATGGAAATCAAAGAAGGACTGGAAGGAGGAGAACGTATTTATGTTAAGGATTAAGAAAAAAACGTTCGCTCTGCTCTGTGTCCTGCTTGCCGTGCTGTTCCTCGGCTCCTCGGGCGTCTATGCCCAGGAGGCTTCGGAAAGCGACGGGGAAAAGGTTACCGAAACGCTCGATTTCTCCGATCTCTCCCAGGACGATATCTATCAGCTCGAAAAGGGCGATTTTACGAAATCCGCCCTCGGCGGTTCCTGCAAGATCAATTATCTGCTGACCCGGGAGCTGATGTTCACAACGCAGGAAGCAAAGTTCGTTTCGTTCGAGGTAACGACGGGCGAACACGTTGAACGCGGTCAGATCATCGCGAATTTTGAAATTCCGACGAGCGAATCCGAGCTGAAAAAACGCGAGGTCGCCGTCTACGAAGAACAGGTCCGCTGCAACGAAGGCGTCGCCAGATACGACGGGCAGCTTGAAGAAGCAAAGAAGACCGTGGAAGATACCGAAGATCCGATCGACAAGGAAATCGCGCAGCTGCGCGTAGACCGGCTCGAGCTGCAGAAAAAGCAGTATCTCAATCAGGAATACCGGAAAATCGCGCTTCTGCAGACGAATCTGAACAGCCTGAAAGAGGAATACGAAAAGACCGTTCTGGTTGCGCCGTTCGACGGCGTGATCAAGCAGCTCGCCAAGCTCAAACCGGGCGACCGCGTCGAGGGCGTTGTGATCGCGACGATGTACGATCCCGATTACTGCCTGTTCTACGGCGATAATTCCGCGCGGCTGTTCCAGTACAATCAGGACGTAACGATCACTTACGGCAAAGGGAGCACCAACTCGAAGACGGATGCAAAGGTGGCTTCCGCCAACATCCTCTTTGCGGATCATCCCGGCGTCAAACTCAATACGATCCTCGGCATGACGCCGGCGGCGGAGGCGATCCTGCTTTCGGTGAACGATTCTTCGCTGATCGAGCCGATCTCCAAGGCGTATACTTCCTCTTATTCCGGAACATATATCGATCTTTCCAACGTCTGGCTGATACCGGTCAAGATCGCGGAGCAGGAAAACCGCCTGTATACCGTCGAAACGCTTCAGGACGGCAATTACCGGAAAACGTACTTCTACGCGGGCGGCACGAACAGCGAGTATGTCTGGATGCTGCGCGGCATCGAAGAGGATATGCAGATCATTAGACGATAAAAAGGGGACCGCAACATGTTCACGTTTATTTTTCAAAAAATGCGCAACAAAAAGTGGATGGTGTTCTGCCTTTTGATCGGTAATATTCTGCTGATTTCCATTGCTTGCTGCAACTCCGTTTATACGCGATCGGTTCTTCAGAAGATGCTGATCAGCGATTTCGAAAACTACGCCGCCGAAAACAACCGCAACGCGGGAACCGTTTACGTAACCGCGGAAATGCTCAGCCGCGGCAACGTAGGCGTAAACACCGAGAACTTCGATTTTTCCGAATCGAAGATGAACGCGATCGAAGAGGAATCCGGCGTTCCGACTGCCGTAGCTTCCCACAATTACTACGTCGATCCGCTCTCCTTCACCTACGACGTCTCCCGGAACGCCTCCCGTGAAACGACGATGTCCGGCCGGATCGGCTTTTTGAGCGGCATGACGGAACACGGCGAGATTATTTCGGGCGAATGGTTTACGGATCAGCTCGATTCCGACGGCTGCATTCCCTGCGTCATCAGCGAACGCATGATGGTCCGGCAGATGCTGGTCGTCGGCGATACGCTGACCGTTACCAACAAAAAATCAAAGGACGACGGCCTGATCCGTGTAAAGGTTGTCGGCGTATTCCGCAATAAGTCCGACGACGATCCCTACTGGGTCGATCCGCCCTCGTCTTATACGAAGGAATTTTTCACGTCCGAAAGCATTTTCTACGAGCAGTTCATCAATCCCGAGAACCAGCTCTTCATTGTCAAGGGAAGCTGGAATATCGTGCTCGACGTGGAACATATGGATATTGACGGCGTCGACAAGCTTTACAACTTTGCGCAGGAGCAGCCCGGCGTCTATAAGTCGCTGCGCAATACGAACTACCGTGATTGCTTCGGAAATATCCTTACGGTTTTCCAGAAGGATGCCGCAAAGGTCCGCGTAACGCTCCTGGTGCTTCAGGTGCCGATCTATATCCTGCTCGGCGTATTTATCTATATGGTTTCGAAGCAGATGCTTGAGATGGAACAGGCGGAGATTTCGATCATGAAGAGCCGCGGCGCTTCCCGCGGGCAGATCCTATCCACCTATTTTATGCAGAGCGTGATCGTTTCCATCTTCAGCGCGGCTGCGGGCATTCCGCTCTCGTTTTTGATCTGCCAGGTGATCGGCTCTTCCAACGAGTTCCTCGAATTTGTCTCGAGAAAGCCGCTGCCGACCAGGATGACCGGCGAGGTGCTGCTCTTTGCGGCCGCCGCGGCGATCTTCTCGATCGCGGTCATGGTACTTCCCGTAATTTCTTATTCGAAGGTTTCGATCGTTGCCCAGAAGCAGAAGAAAAACACCCTCGGCGCCGGTACGTGGTGGCAGAAGATCTTCCTCGACGTTGTGATCTTCCTCGTTTCCATTTACGGCTACTATACCTTCAATCAGCAGAAAGAGTTTTTGGCGAAAAAGGTTGCGGACGGCGCCGCGCTCGACCCGCTGCTCTATCTTTCAAGCTCGCTCTTTATCATCGGCGCCGGCATGGTTGCGCTGCGGCTGATCCCGCTCGTGATCAAGCTTGCGTATCTGCTGATCCGGCGGTTCTGCTCGCCTTCGGTTTACGCCTCCTTCCTGCGCGTAATCCGGACGAAGAACCAGCAGAACTTCATCATCGTTTTCCTGATCCTGACGATCGCGATGGGCATTTTCGACGCGAAAGCCGCCCGGACGATCAACAGCAACGAGGAAGAAATGATCCGGTATTCGACCGGCGCGGATATCGTCCTGCAGGAGCAATGGGCGGATAACCGGTTTGCCGTCGCGCAGAATCCCGATCTCGAGCTCACCTATATCGAACCGGATTTCGGAAAATACAAATCGATGGAGGAAGTCGGCAGCATCGCCAAGGTATTCTCCGCAAACGACGCGTATCTTAAAGTCGATACCAGCTACATTGCGGATATCCAGCTGATGGGAATCGATACCATGGATTTCGGCAATACGGCCTATATGACGCCCGGTCTGCTCGACCGTCACTGGTTCAATTATCTCAACGAGATGAGCCAGAACGCCTCGAACGTCCTGATTTCTCAGAACCTTGCCGAAACGTTCAAGTATTCCGTCGGCGACAGCATCCTCTATAAGACGAAATCAGGACAGCTGATCCGCGGCTTTGTTTCGGGAATCGTTCCGTATTTCCCGAGCTACAATCCCTCCACCTATTCCATCGGAGAAGACGGCGCCTATATCGAAGGCAACAATTATCTGATCGTTGCGCACTTGAGCACGCTGCAGAGCGCGAACGGGGTAGAGCCCTATCAGGTCTGGATCAAGACGAAAAACGATTCCTCGCGCTTCATCTACGATTTTGCCGAGAAATCGGGAACGCTCTTCCAGGTGTTCAAAGATACGCGCAACCGTATCATCGCACTCAAGAACGATCCGATTTTCCAGGGGACGAACGGAATCCTCACGGTTGGATTTATCGTGGTCCTGATTCTCTGCGTCACCGGCTTTTTGATCTTCTGGATCCTCTCGATCCAGTCGAGATCGCTGCAGTTCGGTATCCTGCGCGCGATGGGTATGAAGATGCGCGAGATTATCGAAATGCTCATCAACGAACAGTTCTTCATCACCGGATCATCCCTCCTCGTCGGAATCCTCGTCGGCGAGGTCGCCTCGGATCTGTTCATCCCGCTGATCCGCATCTCCTACGCCGCATACGATGAGCCGCTGCCGATGGTGATCGCGGCTTCCACCTCCGATATCGCAAAGATGTTCCTGGTGATCGGGGCGATGATTCTGATCTCGATGCTGATCCTCGGCGTGATCATTTCGAGGATCCGTATTACGCAGGCGCTCAAGTTAGGAGAAGACTGATGAATATTATTGAAGCCAATGGAATTAAAAAAGGGTTTCCGCAGCCCGACGGCGCCACGTTCTGGGCGCTGAAAGGGATCGATCTTACAGTGCCTCAGGGAAAGCTGACGATCCTTCGCGGGCGTTCCGGAAGCGGCAAAACGACGATGATGAACATCCTCGGCGCGCTTGATCCGCCCACGGAAGGAAGAGTCATTTTCGATGGGAACGATATTACCGATTGGGGCGATCAGCAGCGCACACTGCTGCGCCGCAAGAATATCGGCTTTATTTTCCAGAGCGTTGCGCTGATCTCGATGATGAACGCTTACGAAAACGTCGAATATGCGCTTCGTCTCGCGGGAATCCGCGGCAACCGGCGCGAGCGCGTGGATGAATGTCTGGCGCTGGTCGGTCTGACCGGAAGAAAGAATCATATGCCTTCAGAGATGTCCGGCGGCGAGCAGCAGCGCGTTGCAATCGCGCGCGCGATTGCTCATAAGCCGAAAATCCTGTTCGCGGATGAGCCTACCGCGGAGCTTGATACGAATACCGGACTGATGGTCATGAAGATCTTCAAGGACCTGGTCGAAAAAGAAAACATCACGGTCGTTATGACGACGCACGACGTCGGCTTGATGGAACTCGGAGACGTGGTTTATCAAATCGAAGCGGGGGAACTGGTCAATGGAACTGATGGAGAAGAATAACGAAGCAGCCGCACAGCCGGTTGAGGAAAAACCGGCTGCCGAGCCGATTATCGAATGCGACGGGCTTGTCAAGATCTATAAAACCAAAGACATCGAGGTTCTCGCGCTGCAGGGATTGGATCTTACGATTGACCGCGGCGAGCTGATGGCGATCATCGGCAACAGCGGATCCGGCAAATCGACCTTCCTCAACATGATCGGCGGATTGGACCGGCCTTCCGCCGGCAAGCTGATCGTCGATGGCAAGGATCTTTTCAAGCTCGGCGAAAAAGAGCTGGTGGATTACAAGAAAAACACCGTCGGCTTCGTCTGGCAGAACAATGCCCGCAACATGATGCCGTATCTTTCCGCGATCCAGAACGTCCAGATGCCGATGCTTTTCGGCAGCATCAAGGAAAAGAAGGAGCGCGCGCTCGAGCTCCTGGAGCTGGTCGGTATGGAGCATAAAAAGGACAGTAAGCTCAGCCAGCTTTCCGGCGGCGAACAGCAGCGCATCGCGATCGCGATCGCAATCGCCAACGATCCGAAGATCCTTTTGGCCGATGAACCGACCGGTTCGGTCGACGTCAATACCGGCAATTATATCCTTGACGTTTTCCGCAGACTCAACGAAGAGCGGGGACTTACGATCATCATCGTTACCCATGACCGGCTCCTTTCCAAAAAGGTGAACCGCGTCGTTTCGATCCGCGACGGAAAGCTCAGCTCCGAGCGTATCATGAAACGCAGCTACATCGAGCAGATGAAGGAACTCGGCAATTTGAGCCTCGAGCTTCTTTCGGAGGAAACCCAGCAGGAATACGCGGTCCTCGATAAAGCCGGCCGCGTTCAGATCCCGCGGGAAGTGCTCGACGCTGCGGGAATCAAGGGAAACCGCCTGATTGTCGAACACGAGGACGGCGTGATCCGTCTCCTGCGTCCGAGCGGAGACTCCTGATACCGATCTTACGAAAAACGGTGTGATCTTTGCGGATCACACCGTTCGCTTCCTGAATCTGTAAAAATTCCTTTCCGGAAAGGTGGCAGACGGATGAACCGAAAAATCACTATACTGGACGGCGCTTTGGGAACGCTGCTGATGGAACGCGCCGCGACACGCGGGACTCAAAAAGCCCCGGTCTGGGCATACAGCATCACCGCGCCGGATACGGTCGCCGAAATCGCGCTCGAATATGCTGCGGCCGGAAGCGAGCTGATCTGCGCCAATACGTTCGGCGCGAACCGCCTGACAGTTGAAAAGGAATCTTCGTATTCGGTAGAAACAGTCGTTTCGGCGGCGGTACGGATTGCCAAATCTGCGTTGTCGGGATGCGGCGCAAAGGTTGCGCTCGATATCGGGCCTCTGCCGGTATTCATGGAGCCTTACGGAACGCTTTCAGAAGAAGAAGCCCAGGCCATCTTTTCACAAG
>JAEEGL015963188.1_pt1 | contig 13983 bp, 13 predicted proteins | sample 9134231 | NCBI WGS metagenome assembly JAEEGL01 (sample SAMN16246548, study PRJNA631951) | gut metagenome | biome: gut microbiome; feature: rumen; material: fiber-attached | host: Bos | place: Iran: Karaj | collected 2018-10
CCTTGCATGATTGCCTTGAAGAATTCCTTAAAATATTCCAGTGTGGACACACCGCACATCTTGCATGTCTCGATAAATGTATGGTAAATAACTGACACCTCAACACCAGCATGACTGCCAAAGCCCAACGAGTTTTTGCGCTCTATTGTCATAGGGCGAAGCATGCGTTCCGCAAGTGAATTATCGATATTGTACCTCCCATCTTTTAGGTACAAGAAGAGCTGATTCCAAAAATTTTTCAGATAATTGAGTGCCTTTTGCATTAGGTCTCCTCTCATACCGCCGGTATCTGCCAAGAGTTTGTCTAGCCGTTGCCTTAGCTGCTGTATTATCTTGGCCGTCTTTGCCGTCAAAATTGACAGCTTACTTGTTAATGTCTACTCCCATAAAATGTGTATATGCAAAAACAAGCGATTTTGTTGTTATTGTTAATCGTTCTGTTGAACAAATAGTTTAATACAGAATGGTAGCTAAGTGATAAATGAGCCTTTGCCCTACTAAGAGTTGGAAATTGTTCACAATATTTGTAATTTTTGTTTTTAACAATTGATAGTTTTGATTGAAACTCGGAGAAAGAATTAGAATCTTTAATTATGGCCGCAACTATTCTTTTTAAAAAACCAAAATGGATATCTCTTAATGTATCATTTATTCTTTCGTCATATTTTAATTTCTCACTTTCAGCTATGATTTTCGACATTATAATCTGGAATCCGTCCTGAAATGGAATATTCTTTCTATGAACTAAAGAACCTTCAACGTAACGGTGATACAACAATGGTTTATTTATCACAGACACTTTTGGGCAGTGAAATGCCAATAAATGATTATATGCTAAATCATTACCGTTATATCCTTTTGGCAAAAAGAATTTCACGCCTGAATTCCTAACAAAATCCATTCTATACATTTTTTGCCATGAATCAGAAAAACCAATTTGCTTACATAAATAAAGAAAGTTGAGTTCTATATCTTCTCGTTTTATTTCATAAAATGGTTTATCATTATGTCTAGGTTCATATTTTACTATCTTCTTAGAAAAATTGTAGATTTCGCATACCGACATGTCAGCTCCACTTGAAACTATATTATCAAGCATTACTTCTACAAAGTTCAGATCATAAAAATCATCAGCGTCTATCGTACAAAAGTATTTACCCCTTGCAATATCAATACCTTCCTGACGTGTAGCACTAAGGCCTCTATTTTCTCTATTTATAAAACGAACCCTAGTATCGGATAAAAACTTTTGGCATGTCAAGGCAGATTTATCCGTAGAGCCATCGTTAATGATTATAACATCGAGATTTTGATGAGTTTGATGCAATACACTTTGCAAGCATTCATCAATAAAAGGCTCGGCATTAAAAATAGGAATAATTACTGAAACGACAATATCTTTGTTAGAACTCATAGTAAATTTCAACTTTGAAGTCCAGACTTAAAAACAGCCTTTTAGGGCAGCTTTCGCTACCTGAAGCGTCTAAATCGTATTAAACTTTGTTACTATTTAATACCGATGGTCATCGGTAACATGTTCTTCGACGAGCGAAGCGACAAGTCGATTACTTGCGTCCTGTTGGTAGCAAGCGAGACAAGCTCGAGCGGAATCCGTCAGACAGGAGTACAGTAATCTTGTTTTTGCCAAGGAAGTCGCGAAGCACTTTCCGGCCACGACTACCGTCATCATAGAAATAGACAGCAACCTTAGCCTCCTTGTTTACCATGCCATTATTATAAGATGCTATTGTCACAAGTGGTTTCATATTAATCGGCTTTAGTAAACATGGGTGTAAGTGATGTCAAAATTTGCCATTGACGAGTAAAAAACAAATAACCCGAATATGCCACAATACAAATCAATAATTTCACAATCAGAGAAACAAATATGTTCTCAGATAATGACGGAACGAATAAAGAAAGGATAACGAATAGAAATGCAAATATGCCATCCACAGATATTTTAGAAAGAAAGAACCATAAACTATTATTTAGAATTTTAACTACTAAAATGTAATTTGTAACAAAAAAAATAATGTTATAAGAAACCCCCACTAACAATGACAACAAAAGCAAGCTGTCGAAATACACACCAATAAAAATCGAAACAACTAATAATATCAAATTAATTACACCACATTTGAAAGTTTGATCTGTTCTTTCCATGCCCAAAAATATAGACCCCGCCACCGAGCACATCATTTGAGCCCACATGCATATAGACAAGCACCTTAAATATTCACCAGCAGGTTCCCAATTATCGCCAAACATTATTAAGACAATCTCTCTTGAGCAAAAGAAGAAGGATATCATTGTAAAAACACCAATGATGGAAAGAATTTTTTCTATTTGGATATATTTCTCTAACATCTTACTTGGTGAAGTCTTATATTCCCTTATATAGGGGTGTAAAACTCCTGTTAATACTGAAGCAAAGATATTGTTTGGGTACAAGTACAAGAAATATGACTTGTTGTATTGCGCTAAACCAGCTGCACCAAAGAACTTACCAATAAGAAGATGATCTAAATTACGAGTAAAATAATTCAGAAAATTGAACAGAATCTGAAACAATGAATAAGAACCTAAAAGATGTATTACTTTAGAGAATTTAAATCTAACAATCTTTAAAGGATTATTTGCGTAATTCCAGATAAAGAGAAAAAGGGAACTGATTAGAAACTGGCTAATCAAAGCATAAACACCAAGTCCATACCATGCAAGTATCACAGCAATCACGCCACTTATCAGAGAGCAAATGATTGTTCTTAATGCGATTAGTTTGAATTTCTTGTCACGGGTAAGTATCGCGTTGGGAACCACATTAACTGCATTAAAAAAAGAGGCAACAGATACTATAGGACAAAGATGATAATAAACACTATTTTCATAAAAAGATGACAACGGGATTGAAGCGAGAATGGTTGCCAGTGTCAAAACGATACCAATTATCATGCTGAAAGAAAAAAGCCTGTTAACATTGTCTATCGACATTTCCGGATGTTGGATAATGTTAATTCCCAGTCCCATATCTGAAAACAAGTTCAAGAATCCAATAAGAATTGTAATAATAGCCACAACACCATATGCCTCTGGAAGTATCAAGCGTGACAATATCATTGTCAAGCCTAATTGAACAAACATACTTCCATATTTGGCCATCGCATTATATAATGCAGCTTGTTTTATCCCTATTTCTGCCATTATTTCCAAATAGAATGTTTAATCTTAGCCAAGAGTTTAAAAACAGGAAAACACAATGGATGTATCCTGAGAGCTCGTATCTGACTATTATATTTTTTCCTTAATTCCTCTGTTTCACATCCTTTGTCTTGATCATAATAGATGGAATACTCTACATCATCTTTCCAAGGTGTCATAGGTTTATAATAGTGATATCTATCATATAGGGATGATATACTATCTTTTTTCCAAGGATGCACGACATGTCCTTTATAATGAATAATAACAGGATGCTCTTTGGCCTCTTTTATCATTTTCTTTGACCAAAAACCGCCAAGTCTCATTTGATACCAAAATCTTGCGCCCTTATATATATGACCCCAGTAATTGAACTTAGGGTGAAGTGGCACTATATATTTTTCCTCAATTACATTATTGATTACCGTCTGGTCAGCATTACGATAAGATGAAGCATGATTCAAAACATATTCCTCTATTCGTTCTGTACACTTATACTTTTTCCAATTATTCAAATTAAAAAACATTACCCCAGCTTGATAATAGGTTTTATTACCATTCTCTAATACTATTTCTGGGTTATTCCGTGTGTAATGATTGGTTCCTATAACGGCAGCAAAGACCTTGTCTGGTTCACCCATCTTTAGACAACGTATCTCATCAACAGATCCATCAACGATAGTGTCGGAATCTATATACAACACATTATCTACCCCTTCCGGTATCAAATAACTAATAAATGCTCTAGAAAAAGTGGCATAACTACCTCTAAATGTATCAAGATGAATTCTCTCAAAAATTGGCTTGAGAATTGGTATCGCATCAATTAATACAAATTTGCAATGATGTTCAGTTACAACTTCACGTAATTTGATAATATTATCACTTTGAATACCAAAACTAAGAATAAAAACCTTATTTATGATATCCGCATTATTCTCAAGACATGAGAATAGTGAGATACCCGTATAAGGGGCATATTCATTACTTGATGCATAGCAAATATTTAGTTTTGTCATTTTGCTATTTTTTTATAATCTGCAAAACTCATCAGCATTTTATCCTTCTCAGAGATTATCAAATTATCTTTACCCCCTATTAAATCAAACGGCCATTTAATATTTATATCTTGGTCGTTGTACATAATACCACTATCTCCCTCGCCATAGAAAACTTCTCCACACTTGTAGCTTACAATACTGTCCTCAATCACAAGGTAGCCATGACCAAAGAATTGAGGGATATACAGTTGTACTTGATTCTCACCAGTCAGATCGAATCCTCTCCACTGTCCAAACGTGGGAGAAGTTGGGCGTAAGTCCACGATCACATCATACACATGACCACTGATGCAGCGAACAAGTTTAGCCTGTTGTTTTACCAGCTGAAAGTGCGTTGCACGAATAACTCCTCGTTTAGAGATAGTATAAAAAACCTCTTTCAACTCATGCTCAATGCCATTGGCTTTAAACATATCGATGTTGTAGTCCTTTACAAAACCGCCTCGTTCATCCGTTGCGTAGAAAGGCTGAATCTTATATGCTCCTTTAAGGTCAAGTTCCTCAAAACTGAATTTCGTTATCATTGCTCAATTGTTTTTAACCAATCCATAGTCATCTTAGTTCCTTCGCCAAACGGCACATCAATCTCAAATCCACAGTCTTTTTTGATGGCATCGATAGCGAATGTGCTCAGCGGCATATTTGTACCAGTGAAAGGTACATCTCCAAATAGAGGTTTTGAATCAGGACCACAAGCAGCCACCATCTCAAGGATAAACTCCTTCAACGGGCGTGCATTACCGCTACCAATCATATATTCACAGAACGGTTTACCCTTCTCTGCTACCAGATAGAAAGCCTTGGCCACATCGCTTACATACACAAAATCATAGTTCTGTGTGGCAGCTGTGAACTGGAGTAGCTCTCCATTAATAATCTTGCGCAGAGTAGTGTTCACAAAGCGAGGTGAGAACTCACCAACTCCGTAAGCATTGGTAATCATTGGCCAAAGCAAATCTATACCAATGTTCGCTGCAACACTCTTGCACATACAATGAGCAATATGCTTGCCCATACCGTAGATGTATGCCATACCAGGATGACTGCCTTGTGAATGGATAGCAGACTCAACCTCATACTCCATAATACTACCAGCACAAACAAAACGGGTGCAACCCAGTTTCTTTGCAGCCTTCATGCATTCAACCGTATTCAATGCATTCTGCATCTGAAGATTATAGTCCACACGAGCTGGACCTGCAGAACCTGCCCAGGCGAAATGAATGAAAGTATCATACACACCTTGCGGAATCATTTCCATCATCGACATGATGTCGGTGATGTCGCACTGCATATAGGATAGGTTCTTATGCTCCTTCAAGCGACGAGGTTCTAGTCCCATATCAAGTGCGAGAACAGTCTTGCCGTTATTCAAAAAATGCTGTACTGTATAGCTGCCAACAAAGCCGTCAGCACCAGTTATAATAACTTTTTCCATATTATCCAATGAATGTGTTTATTTCGTCTATACAAATCGAATATACATCCTCAGTCATATAGCGCTTATACCAGTCAGATGTCAAGATGGCTGTCTGGGTTGCATCCAATCTTGGTTTCCAACCCAAACGAGTCTTGGCCTTGGTAATGTCCAGCATCAGAAGGTTAGCCTCATGAAGAGCATTCGGATCTGAAACATCTTTCAACTCACCATAGCCAAAGTTCTTAATCATGGCAGTAGCTACTTCCCAAACAGTCAGCACGCTCTCCTGCTCTGGCCCAAAGTTCCAACCTTCGCAATATTCTGTAGGATTCTCCCACATCTTTTGAGCAAGAAGCATATATCCACTCAAAGGTTCAAGCACATGTTCCCAAGGGCGTACGGCTTTGGGTGAACGAATATCAATGGGCTTACCAGCCTCCAAAGCACGGATACAGTCAGGGATGATGCGGTCTTTGGCCCAATCGCCACCACCAATCACATTACCGGCACGTACACTGGCCAGACTCACATGGTGTTTCTTGTCATAGTCATCAGGATTGAAGAAACTTCTTCGCCAGCTCTGAATAGCGATCTCGCAGGCACCTTTGCTGGAACTATAAGGATCATAACCGCCAAAGGGGTCATCTTCCTTATAACCACGCATCTGTTCCTTGTTGTCGTAGCACTTATCGGTAGTTATCATTACGCCAACTTTCACACTCTCTGTTGGACGGATGGCCTCCATGATGTTAATGGTACCCATTACGTTGGTCTGGTAGGTCTCAACAGGAATTTCATAGCTGAGGCGTACCAATGGCTGAGCGGCTAGATGGAATACTATTTCAGGCTGATACTGCTTGAAGATTTCCTTCATCTTCTCTCCATCACGGATATCAGCACGGATGTCAGCCTTAATTTTCTTACCAATACCAGAGAGGACAAAGTTGTCCTTCTCGTTGTAAGGTTCCAGACCTATGCCCACCACCTCAGCCCCCAGCTCATGAAGCCAGATGCTGAGCCAGCTTCCTTTGAAGCCGGTGTGACCGGTAACAAGGACTCTCTTACCTTTATAAAAGTTATTGAATATATCTATCATAATACTTATCCTTTGGGAACTTCTCTCTCCCACTTCTTCCATGGGGCAGCATTATTCTTAAGAAGATCTTCAAGCATATTTTTTTCACGGATATTATCCATACACTGCCAGAAGCCTTCATGGATATATGACATCAGTTCTCCTTTAGCTGCCAGTGTTTCTAAAGGTTTGCGCTCGAATACGCAAGAGTCACCATCAAGTAGGTCAAAAATCGCGGGTTCTAGCACCATATAACCAGCATTGATAGGAGCGCCATCCGTTTTATTCTTTTCACGGAAAGAGGTTACCGCATAATCACTAGTAATGTTTAGGACGCCTTTATCTTGAGCTAACTTTACAGCAGTCAATGTGGCAATTTTACCATGACTCTTGTGGAACTCCACGAGCTTATTAATGTCTACATCACAAACACCATCTCCATAAGTCATCATGAACGTCTCGTTGCCCACATACTCTTGGACTCTTTTAATACGGCCGCCCGTCATGGTATTATAACCAGTATCTACCACTGTTACCTTCCATGGCTCAAGTTGGCTATGATGTACTGTCATTTTATTCTTCCCGTCACGGAAATCAAACGAAATGTCACTATTGTGGATAAAATAGTTGGCAAACCACTCCTTGATATACTCCTGTTTATAGCCCGCACAAATGATAAACTCATTGTGACCGTAATGGGCATATTCTTTCATGATATGCCATAATATAGGCATACCTCCAATCTCGATCATTGGCTTGGGTTTATAAATAGACTCCTCACTGATACGGGAGCCAAAACCTCCGGCTAATAAAACTACTTTCATATTAGTCTCTTTTAAAAATGTCTCTTGTGTATACTTTGTCGATAACATCATCAAGACAATCATCATAACGATTAGCAATGATTGCTCTACTCTGCTGTTTGAACTTTTCTAAATCATTCACCACTAATGAGCCAAAGAACGATTCACCATTAGGTATGGTTGGCTCAAAAATAATCACCTCTGCTCCCTTTGCTTTAATGCGCTTCATAATGCCTTGAATGGCACTCTGGCGGAAGTTGTCGGAGTTACTCTTCATTGTCAATCGATAAACACCAATGACGCATTTTTGTTCGCGATTGGCATCCCATTGACTGCTACCATCGTAATAGCCTGCCTTACGGAGCACTTCATCAGCAATGAAGTCTTTACGGGTGCGGTTGCTCTCTACGATGGCTGTCATCATGTTCTGGGGCACATCGGCATAGTTGGCCAGCAACTGCTTGGTATCCTTGGGCAGGCAGTAGCCGCCATAGCCAAACGAGGGGTTATTATAATGAGTTCCAATACGTGGATCAAGGCCTACACCTGAAATGATAGCCTGAGAGTCGAGACCCTTCACCTCGGCATAGGTGTCAAGTTCGTTGAAATAGCTTACACGAAGAGCCAAATAGGTGTTGGCAAAGAGTTTGACAGCTTCAGCTTCTGTCATTCCCATCAGGAGAGTATCAATATTCTCCTTGATGGCACCCTCCTGTAGCAGGGCAGCAAAGGCCTTGGCCTTGGCTTCGGCCTCGAGATTGCCGATGGCTGTAATGGCAGCATTCTCCTCATCCCATTTTTTGTTTCGGTCTGTAGGGAATATCTTGGGATAGCCCACAATAATACGAGATGGAAAGAGGTTATCATAAAGTGCCTTTGATTCACGTAGGAACTCAGGCGAGAAGAGCAGATTGAACTTCTTGCCTTTAAGTTCTGGATCTGTCAGAAACTTCAAGGCATACTTGACATAGAGTGAGCGGCAATATCCTACAGGGATGGTACTCTTGATGACCATCACTGCATCAGGATTGACGCTGAGCACCAAATCAATCACGTCCTCAATATGATGAGTATCGAAGAAATTCTTCTGCGGATCATAATTAGTTGGTGCAGCAATCACCACATAGTCAGCATCCTTATAGGCTGCTGCGCCGTCAAGTGTTGCTGTTAAATCAAGCTCCTTCTCTGCCAAGTATTTCTCGATGTACTCATCCTGTATAGGAGATTTTTTTTTGTTGATTTTCTCCACCTTTTCAGAAATGACATCCACTGCTGTTACGTGGTTGTGTTGTGCCAACAAAGTGGCAATGCTCATACCGACATAGCCGGTTCCTGCTACTGCTATATTTGCCATAATATGAAAAATTAAGTTATTCTACAAAACGAGCACCGTCATCGGGTTTTACCCAGAAGACTTGGAAAGTATTCTCGTATTCAGGGAACTGAGCGAGATAACGCTCAGTAAGTGCCTTTTCAATGTCGACCTTATAGGCAGGATCGACCAATGCAATACATGCACCCTTGAAGCCTGCACCACTGAAGCGACCACCATAGACTCCAGGAAGAGAGCGCATAATTTCGTAGATGGCAATCAGCTCAGGGCTTCCACACTCATAATTGTGGATGCTGCTCTCGCAGGAGTCGAAACTCAGCTTTCCAAAGAGTTTCAAGTTGCCCGTTTCCCAAGCAGTGACTCCCTGACGAACACGACGATATTCACTATAAAAATGTTCTGCCCTTCTTGCAAAGCGCTGGGGCATGGCAATGCGAGTTTTGTCGAACGTTGCCTTGGGAATGTCGCGTAGGAAAGTCTTGTCGAAAGTCTTCAGAGGCTGGTCTGTATAGGCCAGCATGTCCCATGCCGCCGTCTTACACTCAAACACCCGCAGATTATAGTCGCTGTTAACCAGCGAGCGGGTAAGCCCTGAGAACAAGATGCCTATCTCAAACTCAGGCATATCTGGATTGCGTTTGATAATGCGCCACTCGTTGCTATCGCAATCAAGAAAAAGTAACCCATCTTTCCTGCCCAAAGCAATACAGGCCTGATCGAGTAAGCCATTGTTCAGGCCAATATACTCGCGCTCTGCCTCAGAGGCAATCTTGACTACCTCGAAAGGTTGCAAGTTGATATCATTGGCTTTGACAAAAGCCATGACATAAGCAATGAGTACTGCTGCACTGCTAGAAAGACCACCAACAGGCAGTGAACCTTGGATAACGCCTGTAATGCCACGCTTCAGATTAAAGCGCTTTTTGAGGGCGTATTTTGCACCACGCGCATAGTCGCCCCAGTGACCTTCTTTAACCTGAGAGGGCTGGCTAAGATCAAAATCTACTATACCCTCAAAGGTCTTTGATTCAAGATGTACATGACTATCGGCATTGACATCGAACCAAAAATCCACGCCTTTATCTATTGCGAAGCCTGTAACAAGGCCATGCTGGTGATCTACATGGGCTCCCAAAGGGCAAACCCTATACGGACTAAAAATATGATATTGCATATTTTTGTATCGCTAAAAAAGGGACAGGATCAACAGGATTATTCTTAAGACCCTATCGGGAATAAGCGACCAAGGGTCGAGCGGAACCTATATTTATGAGAGGCCCTGATGAGAGCCTGCCCCATACATAACGATTTTTTATATAGCTGCCTCACGACAGTATAATATCTACCAGAGTTATTAACTCTCCAAACTCTGTTTGTACCAATCAAAAAGCTTTTGTACTCCCTCCTCAATCTCAATCTTATGGTGCCAGCCGAGTGAGTGGAGTTTGCTCACATCAATCATCTTGCGCATGGTGCCATCCGGCTTGGAAGCATCAAATGCAACCTCGCCCTCAAAACCTACGGCTTTCACAACAAGTTCAGAAAGTTGACGGATGGTGAGTTCCTTGCCCGTACCTACATTAATATGGCAATTGCGGATTTCGCCCAGCGAAGGAATAGCGCCACCACGTCCGACTGTGTGATCTCTGTCAACAACGCCATCTGCTGCAGCACCGTAATGTACGCTAGAATACTTTTCTATTCCAATCACATCCTTAAAGTCAACAGTAGTCAGTATGTGTACACAGGCGTCTGCCATTTCTTCACTCCAAAGGAACTCGCGGAGAGGTGTGCCAGTACCCCACAATACGACTCGGTTATCAAAAATGCCATACTTGGCCAAAATGTCGAGGACCTTTTGGGATTGAACATTGAACATTGAGGATTGAACATTAAGACCTTCGCCTGTGACGCCCTCTACGGGGCGTTTGTTGAGGTCAATGGCAATCTTATCCCAAGCACCTTCATGGATGAGTTTAGCCAGATAAATCTTACGCATCATAGCTGGCATCACATGGCTGTTCTCCAAGTGGAAGTTATCATTAGGACCATATAGATTGGTAGGCATAACGGCTATGTAATTAGTGCCGTACTGAAGGTTATAGCTTTCACACATCTTCAGGCCTGCAATCTTTGCAATTGCGTAAGGTTCGTTGGTATACTCTAGCGGACCGGTGAGCAGGTAGTCCTCAATCATAGGCTGAGGAGCCTCCTTAGGATAAATACATGTACTACCTAAGAAAAGGAGTTTCTTCACACCATGGGCGTATGCCTCACTAATGATGTTGCACTGGATCTTCATGTTGACCATGATGAAGTCAGCTCGGTACAGACTATTGGCCATAATACCTCCCACAAAGGCAGCAGCAAGCACCACTGCATCAGGTCTTTCTCTGTCAAAGAAATCTTTAACAGCAACTTGATCCGTCAAATCCATCTCCTGAATGGTCAGACCGATCAGATTATTATAACCACGTTTCTTGAGGTTATTCCAAATTGCAGAGCCAACCAGACCAGTATGGCCGGCCACGTAAATCTTACTATCTTTATTGAGCATTTTTTACAACGATTTAAATGTAATCGCTTTAGCGCTTTTACAAAGCGTAGCGACTAATAGAATTACACGTTTTATTTAACTATACCTTTCTCAAGATATTCTGCAAGGTTAGTACGAACTTTGGCTGCTGCACCTTCAGCAGCAACCTTGGCAATATCGTGCTCAACCATGAGTTTGACAAGCTCTTCGAAGCTGGTCTTGTTCGGATTCCAACCGAGTTTAGCTTTGGCCTTTGTTGGGTCACCCCAAAGATTGACGACATCTGTTGGACGATAAAAATCTTCGCTAACAGCCACAACAGCTTTACCAATCATATTTTCAGGGCCTTTAACAACAATACCCTTTTCATTGATGCCTTCACCCTCAAACTTCAGTTCAATGCCTGCATGTTTGAAAGCCAAATCAGTAAACTCACGCACAGAGTGCTGCACACCAGTAGCTATCACGAAGTCTTCCGGGTTAGGCTGCTGAAGAATGAGCCACATGCACTCCACATAATCCTTGGCATAGCCCCAGTCTCGTAAAGAATCCATATTGCCAAGGTATAGGCAATCCTGCACACCCTGTGAGATTCGTGCTGCTGCAAGGGTAATCTTTCGAGTTACAAAGGTCTCGCCACGACGTTCTGACTCATGGTTGAAGAGAATGCCTGAGCAGCAATACATATTGTATGCCTCACGGTATTCCTTAACAATCCAAAAGCCATACTGTTTGGCAACAGCGTATGGAGAATATGGATGGAAAGGCGTGTTCTCATTTTGAGGAACCTCTTCTACTTTGCCATAAAGCTCAGAGGTTGATGCTTGATAGATACGACAGGTATCCGTCATTCCCAATTGTCGTACAGCCTCCAGAATACGGAGGACACCTACAGCATCTACATCAGCCGTAAACTCTGGGGAGTCAAAGCTCACCTGAACATGGCTTTGTGCAGCTAGGTTATATATCTCATCAGGCTTAACTTTTCCAATCACGCCCAATACACTCATGGAGTCGCCCAAGTCTGCATAGTGCAGATGAAAATGGGGCGTGCCCTCCAAATGTGCTATACGCTCACGAAAGTCCACAGAACTTCTGCGGATTGTGCCATGAACGTCGTAACCTTTCTCTAATAAGAACTCGGCCAGATATGAACCATCCTGACCTGTGATACCTGTAATTAAAGCTGTTTTCATATATAATACTTTATCATTCTCAACTCGTTCCTATATGGAGGAACTTGGAAATCTTGTCTGTTATGTTGTCTTGGTTGTCGATGAAAGCATCGAGAATCTTTGAATTGTTTTTTAACGGAATTACATCATAATCAGCTATAGCTGCAGGGATTAAGGTGCTGCTGCCTTCTTTCAATATCATTTCTTCTCCTGTGCTCCTAATGATAATCTTACAATCACCCTCCAAACACATGGAGATGACAAAGCTATCATATTTCCTCATATCACGATGGAATGGTTTTGATATTTCCATCACACGAACATCGAAATTAGGCGTATCTATAATCTGGATTGCTTTGTTCGTGGTGTCAGGATAATCTGTACGATAATTTTCCTCAACATGAAAGTCCAGAGCCTTTGAGGCTAATTCTGTATGGAGTTCGCGTGGTTTACCATCCATGCCTGGACGATTGTAATCATAGATTCGGTATGTCACATCTGAAGACTGCTGTACCTCGGCCAGTAAGATTCCGCCACATATAGCATGAACTCGCCCTGCAGGGAGATAAAAGACATCACCTGCTTCGACTTGATGATCGGCTAATACCTCTGTTATGGAGCCGTCTTCAACTCTCTTCTGGTATTCATAAGGGGTTATCTCTTGCTTAAAGCCTGCATAGAGATGGGCTCCAGGCTCAGCTTTAATAATATACCACATCTCGGACTTGCCCATCTTGCCATGCTCACGCATAGCCATCTCGTCGTTTGGATGCACCTGAATACTCAGGTCTTTCTTCGCATCGATGAATTTCACCAGTAATGGTAACTGGCCATGATATCTTTCATTGACGGTTTTGCCAAGGATCTCTTCTGGATGCTCATTAATGACAGAGATTAAATCTCTGCCTTTCCACTCGCCATTACAAATAATGCTAGTGCTTGATGGAACTGCACTTACTTCCCAACTTTCGCCTATCGGGTCATCTGTAGGATCCAGCCCCTTATATGGTCTGAGTTGGTTTCCACCCCAGACAACGGGATGTAAGTTTGGCTCGAATAGTAATGGATATAATTGCATGTTTGAAAAAGGAGGAGAGGATTGAACAGATTTGCAAGCGGGTTGCATCGCATTAGCCATATTCCAGGCATACTGTTTGAGTATGCTTAGAGTATGGGTAGAAGCTGCTTAAAAGCAGCCTAGAGTATGGCTAAAAGTTACCACTCGGGTCATTCGATCGTTTGAGTCGGGTGAAACGATCGTTTGAGTCGGGTGAAACGATTGATTGAGTCGAGTCATATTTTTATGAGGGGGATTCCCCTTCAAACCCCTTATTTTTCACTATTTTTCCTTACTTTCTTTCTTGCGTCCCTTCGGTAGC
>JAEEGL017068981.1_pt1 | contig 13983 bp, 11 predicted proteins | sample 9134231 | NCBI WGS metagenome assembly JAEEGL01 (sample SAMN16246548, study PRJNA631951) | gut metagenome | biome: gut microbiome; feature: rumen; material: fiber-attached | host: Bos | place: Iran: Karaj | collected 2018-10
CCCCCAAAGAGCCACCCAAGACCATTCCTGGAAAACCAGAAAAATCCGGAGCAGCCGCAAATGCGCCCGTAGCCACGGCGTCCCGCCGTGGCACCCCCAAAGAGCCACCCAAACCCATTCCTGGAAAAACCGGAAAACCCGGATCTCCCGCGAAACCTGCCGCGGGGAAGCCCCAGGTGGCGGCGAAGCACCCAGCACCGAGGCGGCGACCAAGACAAGTGCTACCGCCGACGCTGGCGGTGCCGGAACCAATCGTCACCGCGCGCATGCGCGAACTGGCGAAGACTTTGACGGCGGAGACGCAGGACGAGCTGGCCAAGGCGACCGCGCTGCGCGACTACCTGCGCCAGAACTATCGCTATACATTGAAGCCCGCGTCCCCGCCGTCTGGCCAGTCCGCGCTGGATTTCTTCCTCTTCGACTCGCGGGAGGGCTTCTGCCAGCATTATGCGCAGGCGCTGGTGGTGCTGGCGCGGCTGGCGGGGCTCCACGCCCGCCTCGCACTCGGCTTCGCCCCAGGCAACTACGACGTCCTCAACAACTGCTACGAGGTCTATGAATACCACGCGCACGCCTGGGCGCAGATCCACATCCCGCGCTATGGCTGGCTCACCTTCGACGGCACCCCGCCCGCCTCCCTCCAGATGGAGAACTTCCCCAGGCTCCTCGCGCAGTCACAGGACGCCTTCGACGAGACCTGGAAGCCCCAGGTTCCCGAACTCGCCATGCGCCCGCCCGCCGACGCCCGCGTCGTGCACCCCTATCTGCCCCAGGAGGAGCCGCTGTCCCAGAAGGAGGACAAATCCCTCGCAGGCATGGTCAACCAGATGCTCAACCCCAAGCCTGGCGACAAGCCCCCGCCCACCCCGCGGCAAATCGTCAAGGCCGCCAGGCACTCCGCCGCCACCAGCATCCAGGAGGCCTGGCTGAAAGCCCGCCAGAGCATCCGTGCGTTCTTCAGGCAACTCTGGGATGCCATCCGCGGACGCCTGCGCACACTGCGCTCCACCTGTCTCCTCTACGCCCTCCTCCTTCCCATCGCCCTGTCCGCCGCCGAGTTCGCCCGACGCAGGCTCGCCCGACGCCTCCATCGCTGGCTCCTCCGCCGACGCTGCCGACGCCTCAGACTGCGCGCCCAGGATGCCGCCCTCTCACAGGTCCAACGCATCGGCGCCTGCGCCGACATCCTCGCCCTGCTCACCCGTGAAATCGGACACCGCCGTCTCGCCCGCGAAGACGCCGTCGAATTCAGCGCCCGCCTCCCCGCCCAGCACCAGGCCCTCTCCGACGACGCGGCTGCCATCGCCGACGCACTGCTCGTCTCCCGCTTCGCCGCGGCGATCCCAGACGCCGCCGCCGACACTGCCGCCGCCGCCGCCGCCCGCCTCTGCGATGCGCTATTCCCCGCCAGTTGAGCGCCCATCCAGGCGCCCCCTCACTGCGATTCGTCTTCGGTCAGGTCATAATAGCACAATCCGAGGAAGTTTTTCCATTCGGGGTTGCAACCCATTTCAATGAGTTTCCGTGCGAGGGGGGAGCGTTTTCGGCTGCCCCTGCGATGCTCATCCACCCAGTAGAGCGTATACCACAGCGCGTCGTGGCCGTATGCATCCACGCTCCCCACCACCAGCCCTTTGTGATCTGCCTCCAGCATCTCCACAAAGGGGACGGCCTCCGCGCGATTCCAGTTGCTGCAGACATAGAACAGCAGCCGCCGCGGCGAAAACTCCTTCGCGAAGCGCGCGTTGTTCTGATATAAATACGTCGCGATCTGGACGGCCTGCCTCGCCATCACCAGATTGACAACGCCCCTCGGGAGTCCCCTCCCCGCGACATCCAGCGGCATGATCAGATCCACTGGCGAATCCTTCAAGATGGCCTCCTCCACCTGCTTCGCCTCCGCGTCGGGGATTTTCGGACGGGCGCCGAACCGCAATGCGTCGGAACAACAAAGATCCCTCCAGCCCGCCTGCCTCGTCAGGCAGCGCCACTCGCGGACGGCGCGATGGTCGGACAGCGCCCCCGGCACCTCCCACTCCCCGTCCCAGTGGTTGCCGCCATGGCACGGGATGATCATGTCATCCATCACCATCATCTGCCAGAGGGCGACGCGCAGGGGCTTGGCGACGGAACCATCCGACAATGCCTCCGCGACAAAGCGGTCCCGTGGCGTGCAGGGGGGATGCGCGCCCGCCTGCGGCAGCAGCACATGCCTGGTGAACGCCGCCAGGGACGCGGCGGCGCCCTCTGGCCATTGGCGGGCGTGCTCCACCGTCAGCAACTTCATGGGCTCCAGGCACATCTGCGCCAAGAGATTGATCTGGACATCCCCCTGCGCATGCACCTGGTCCAGCAATTCCGCCAGTTGCGACGTCGACGCCTGCTTTGCCAGCATCCGTTCCAGTTCCCTGCTCCATTCCGCGATCGATCTCATGACCTATTCTCCCCGCCTGCCCACACCCCGTCATTGGCGGAAGCATTCGCCCCCACATCCACAATGTCTGTCGCCCTTTCTTTGCGATTCCAGAAAATGCCCTCGATTGCCATACGAGCCTTTCGGGGCTTTCCTTGCATGACGCGCCGACATTTGAATTTCAGGGGCGTGCGCATTCAGTATTTCACCACTTTGCACGTGCGAGGGAACACATATTTCCTGTAGCAAGTGCCATGCGGAAGCAGCACCTGCGCCAGGCGCGTGCAGCCATGGAAGGCATGACGGTTGATTCTTTTGACGCTGCGCGGGATGACGACGCAGACGAGTCCCTGGCAATTCTGGAACGCCTCCTCCCCGATGGTGTCCACCGTCTCCGGCAGCACAATGGCCTGCAATGAGTTGCAATTACGAAACATCTGCCGTCCAATCACTTGGACGCCCTCGGGCAGCGCAATCACCCCCGTTCCGGTCAATGGGCCCTTGACATCGGCGGGGGCAATGCTGGTCATGGCACTGCACCCCGCAAACACGTCGTGATAGAGTTCGACCCCTTTGGGAAGACGGATGCCACTCAGCCCCATGCAGTTCGCGAAAGCCCGCGTGTCCAGGCGCTTCAGCCCCTCGGGCAGGTCGATGTCTGCGAGGACGATACATCCATCGAAGGCCTCCATGTCGATTCGCTCGACGCCGGCCGGGAGGCCAACTCGCACCAGTTTTGTACACCCTTGGAAGAGTCCGTCCTCGACCAAATGGATTCTCGCAGGGAGGTCGATCTCCGTCAACTTCACGCATTTTGCGAATGCACCGGTGCCGATGGCGGTGACCGTCGAGGGGAGGTCCATCGACGTGAGATTCACGCACTCCGAAAAGGCCGCGTTACCGATTTCTCTGAGGCCTTCGGGGAGGTCAACCAGCCGCAACTGCGTACACGCGGAAAAAGCTTGGGCTGGAATGACCTTCATCCCCGCCGGGATGGCAATGGACGCCAGCGCCGAGCAATTGGAGAACACCTCATGGCCGAGTTTCCTGACGCTTTCCGGCAAAATGCACTCCTGCAGCGAGGTGCAGGACGCAAACGCGCCCTCGCCGATTCTTGTGACCCGCCCCGGAATGGCGACCGTCTGCAGTGCCTCGCACATGGCAAATGCCCTCTCGCCGATTTCCTGCAAACCCGACGGCCACTTGATGCCGGTCAATTGCAGGCAACCGGAAAACGTGCGAGGGGCGATGATTCTAAGACCATCCGGCAGAACCACGCCAGGCAGCGCTCTGCACTCTTCGAACGCCGATTCGCCAATCTCCGTGACACTATCTGGCAAATCGATCTCAGCCAATTCTATGCACCTCTTGAACGCCTGAGCCCCGATGGCAGCGACGCCGGAAGGCACGGCGCATTCGGACAGCGAAATGCAATTTTGAAACGCGCCGTCACCAATGAACCGGAGGTTCTCCGGCAAATCGATGCGGGTCAGTCCTATGCACCCCGCAAAGGCCTTGCCGCCGATTCTGGCGACGCCCTCCGGAAGACGGATCTGCGTCAACCCGGTGCACAGCACAAACGTGTTCTCGTTAATTTTGGTGAGGCCAGAGGAAAAATGGACGGCAGCCATGGCCGAGCAGCCGGCGAAGGCCGCGCGCCCCAGGTCCGTGAGGCTGGCGGGGAAGGCGATCTCCGTCAGCGCCGCGCAGCCCCGGAAGGCCCCCTGGCCGATCGCCTGGAGACCCTCCGGCAGAGTCACGCCTGCCAACTCGGTGCAGAATGCGAAGGCGTCATGGCCCAGAGTCAAGAGGCTGGCCGGAAGGGCGATGCTCACCAACGCCACGCATTCTTTGAAGGCGCCCGGCCCAATGGAGGCAACGCCTGCAGGGAAGGCGACTGCGGACAGGCTTTTGCACCCCGAGAATGCCTCCTCGCCAATCTCCACAAGCCCCTCGGGCAGGACGACCCGGGACAGTTGCCGGCAATTGCGGAAGGCGTAGGGGCTGAGTTGCGTGACCCCTGCAGGCAACTCAATCTCAACCAACTCCGTGCAGCCCTCGAAGGCCCCTTCGCCAATCATCTGGAGGCTCTGCGGCAGCGTGACCCGCTTGAGCCGCTGGCAATACTGGAAGGCGTGCATCCCGATGGCGGTCACCCCCTCCTCGATGACCAACTCCTCCATGCGCCCACCATGACCGGCGCCGGCGGGAATCGCCTCCATGCCATGTCCCATGGAAACGCGTTCCGCAGTCAATTTGGTTTCATCACCAGACATCGGCCTTGCTCACCTCGCTTCCAGTTTCAGACATGGGCGGACGCCGCTTCCTCCACTGGCGGCAGCCCCCGGAACACCCGTCTCTCACCGCCCCGCTCCAGATGATAGTGGGCGAGGCGCATCTCGGCCTCCTGCGAGGCTACCAGCGACTTTTCCAGCGTGCCCAGCCGTTCGGCCAGACGCAGCATCGCCAGCTCCCGGTTCCGGTGCTGCGAGCGCTCGTCGCTGGCGGTGCACACAATCCCCGTCGGCAAATGCGTGACGCGGACGGCGCTGTCCGTCCGGTTCACATGCTGCCCCCCATGCCCCGACGCCCGAAACGTATCAACCCTCACCTCGGAAAGGTTGAAGGCCTGCGCCGCAGGCGGCGGGAAAAAGGCGACGCTGACAAACCAGTTCTTCCTCGGCCAGTGCGGTCGGAGCGTGCTCTTCCAAATCCATTTGACCGTCCCCTCCCATCTCTCCCGAAACGCGGGGACCTCATCCCCTTCGACAAGCGCAAGCATGGACGCCATCTGCGGCTTTTCCTCCGTCAACGGATAGATGGGCACCCCCTCCCCCGCCATGACCTTGTATAGCAACGGCACAAACACTCGGCACTCCGCCGGCCCTGTCCCCGCAGATATCTGCACAATCTGTTTCATCATCGTCGGCTCGCTGACATTCAGGATTCAAAAGGAAATTCAGGATTCGTCCACTGATGATACGCGGCGAAAGCGCATTTCCTTTCAAGCAAAGCGCGCCTCCCCTCCTTGGGAATAGCCCCCGCATAAAAAAAACGGCGGCGGCGGGACTTGTTCAGTCCCGCCGCCGCCTGGATTCAGAAGACTGTCCGCGGAAGGCTGTTTATTTCGCGGCCTTGCGGCGCGGCAGCGGATTCTGCTTGTGGCACTCCTCGATGACCGCAATCTGGCGGCGGACCTGCTCGACGGTCACATCCTGCTTCTTGCCCTTGGTCAGGGCGTCGTAAAGCTGGGTGTAGTAGATGTCGCCCCACGCGGCGGGGAAGCAGGCGGCCTCGGGCGCGGTCCAGGTGGACTCGTACCAGTTGAGTTTCTCGCCGCAGTAGATCGGCAGCTTGCCCGGCCCCAGCAGGATGCCAGGAACCAGCTCGTGGCGCGGCGCCTCCTCAGGCTTGTAGTACTTCCAGGTCACCGTGTTCCCCGTGGCCTTGATGCCGCCCTTCGTGCCGTAGACCTCGAAGACGTTGCCAGGATAGGCGTCCACATGCGAGACCTCCAGGTCGATGGTCGGATGGCCCTTGCCGATCAGCAGCAGCTTGACGTAGCTGTCCGCGTCGCCCCAGACGTTGATGCTGTGCAGCACGCACACCACCTTCTCAGGGTCGGCCTCGCCGTCGCCGTAGAACTGCAGCGCCATGTCCAGCGGGTGCGGGGCGGTGTTCATCAGTTCGCCGCCGTAGCACTCCTGCAGCGTCTGCCAGTCCCAGCGGCGGCTCCAGCTGTTGAAGCGGATGTTCACCTGCACGGCCTCGCCGATGACCCCGGACTTGATGATCTCGATGCATTTGCGGAAGGTCGGGCGGAAGCGCGACTGCTGGTACACCGCGAAGTGCTTCTTCGCCTTCTTGGCGGCCGCCATCACCTTGTCCACCTCGGCCACCGTCGAGGCCAGCGGCTTCTCGCACAGGACGTTGAAGCCCGCCTTCAGCGCCTCGATGCTGACGGGGATGTGGTCCATGCTGCGCGTCGCGTTGACGATCAGGTCGATGGACTTGTCCTTCAGCATGTCCTTGTAGTTCGGGTAGACCTTGAAGTTCTGGGGGATCGACACGTCCTCGAAGGGCTTGCAGCGCTCCGCAATCGTATCGGAGACCGCCACCACCTCGAAGCGCTCCAGCGCGTTCACCTGGGTCGAAAGCACCCGACGGTGGATGTCGCGGCCGCTGCGGCCCTGCCCAATGATGCCAACACGGATCTTCTTCATTGTCTCAACTCCTTGGTTTCTGGTTGCCTGTGGAAAGAAAAACTACCTGGTGTAGACTGGCTGCGGACGCCCCGTCGAAATCGACTTCTCCGCCGCCGCCAGCAATGCCATGCTCTCGAAGCAGTCCGCCAGCGGAACGGGCGCCGCGCCGCCCTGGAAGAACGGCACAATCTTGTCCAGCAGCATCTTGTAGAACGGAATGCGCCACGAGACCTGGCACAGCCGCACCTGCTTCTTGTCGTCCCGCAGCTGCGCGCCGTAAAGATAGCTGCCGTAGGTCAGCTCGACGATGCCGCGCCGCCCGTCGCCATACGCCACGTGGCAGACGTAGCCCTTGCGGTCCTCGGAGGTGCTCACCGACACCGCGCCGCAGCCCATGATCTGCTGGAGCATCTCGAAGGCGTGCACGCCGTACCAGATGATCGACGACCCCGCCGCGGCATGGCCCACAGGCCCCCACGTGGTCGCCGATTCAATCTTCATGCCATCCTTCTTCACAGCCGCCAGCGTCTCCTGGAAATCGATGTCGTAGCGCAGCGAGGACGCCGTGAAATAGCGGATGCCCTTCGCCTCGGCGATGTCCGCGATCTTGCGCGCGCTGTCCAAAGTGTCCGCGTAGGGCTTGTCCAGGAAGATCGGCTTGCCCAGCTCGGCGCACTTCTCGAAGTATTCAAGGTGCCGCGAGGGGTCGTTGATCTCGATCATGATGGCGTCGCAGTCCCCGACCGCCTCGTCGAAGTCCTCCGTCACCTTCACGCCAATCCCCTCCAGGGTCTTCTGGCGCTGGTCCAGGCCCGCCTTCCCCTGGAACGGCGTCTCAAAGCGCAGGCACCGCGTCGCCTTCATCCCCTCCACCTTGAACTCCGACTTCGGATCCTGCATCAACTGCGGCATCGCCACCGAGTGGCTCGTGTCCAGACCTACGATCGCGACTTTGATGGGCTTCACCGCCGACTTCTTCGGCTTCACTGCGGCTTTCTTGACTGCCATGGTGCTTGAACTGCCTGTCTTTTGGAAACAATGGTAAACACGGTTAAACGACTGGAAACAACGAAAACTATGGATAATGTAAGCCCTTTTTTGAAAGTTGTCTATGCAGATGAAGAAAACTGGCCCCGAAAACCCGCGAAAGCCCCCGCCCGTCCATGAAAATGCGCCGCCAGAGGTCGCGAAGCCGATGAAATGGGTTATATTACACAATTCGCGAAAGCATTCACGGGGGGATTCACCTTTTCGAGGAAGCCATGTCGGGTCGCCAGGCAAACATAGAGCGCAACACGAAGGAGACGCAGATCACGGTGTCGCTGGATCTGGACGGCAGTCCGTCCAAAAACCGCTTCGCGACGGGGCTGCCCTTCTTTGAACACATGCTGGACGCGGCGTTCCGCCACGGCCGCATGGCGCTGGCGCTCTCGGCGCATGGCGATCTGGAAATCGACGCGCATCACACGATGGAGGATTGCGGACTCGCGCTTGGCCAGGCACTGAAGAGCGCCCTGGGCGACAAGCGCGGGATCACTCGGTTCGGGGCGGCCGCCGTGCCGCTGGACGAGGCGCTCGCCCGCGTGGTCATCGACCTCTCGGGGCGCCCGTTTCTGGCGTGGCGCTGCACCTTCCCCGAGGAGAACGCAGGCGGCGTCGGCGTGCGGCTGTTCCATGAGTTCTTCCAGGCGCTCGCAAACGCGGGCGGGATGACACTGCATGTGGATCTGCTGGCGGGCGAGGAAAACCACCACTGCCTCGAGGCCGTCTTCAAGGCCTTCGGCCGCGCCCTCCGCCAGGCGGTCGCCATCGACCCCGCCCTCGCAGGCGAACTCCCATCGACCAAGGGCGTGCTCGAGTAGCGCGCCGCCAGATTTCAGGACCATTCACCATTCAGGAATTGACAGGCATCATGATTGACCAGGAACTGAACACGATTCGCCATAGCGCCGCGCACATCATGGCGGCGGTGGTGCAGAAAATGTGGCCCGACGCCAAGTTCGACATCGGCCCCGCCACCGAGGACGGCTTCTACTACGACTTCGACATGGAGCACCGCCTCGTCACCGAGGATCTCAAGGAGATCGAGACGCAGATGCGCAAGATGATCGGCCACAAGGTGCCCTTCGAGCGCAAGGAGGTCTCCCGCGAGGAGGCCAAGGCATACTTCGAGGCGCACGGCCAGGAGTACAAGCTCTCCCGCCTCGAGGACATCCCCGAGGGCGCGACCATCACGATGTACACCTGCGGCGACTTCACCGACCTCTGCCGCGGCCCCCATGTCGAGAACTCCTCCGCCATCGGCGCCGTGAAACTGATGGGCATCGCGGGCTCCTACTTCCGCGGCGACGAGAAGAACAAGATGCTCCAGCGCATCTACGGCACCGCCTTCAAGAGCAAGGCCGACCTCGACGACTACCTCAGGCGCGTCGAGGAGGCAAAACGCCGCGACCACCGCAAACTCGGCACCGAGATGGAGCTCTTCTCGACCCACGAGGAGATCGGCCCGGGGCTCCTCTGCTGGCACCCCATGGGCGGACGCATCCGCAACGTCATCGAGACCTTCTGGCGCGACGCACACTACAAAAACGGCTACGAACTGGTCTACACCCCCCACGTCGGGCGCGCCAACCTCTGGGAGACCTCGGGACACCTCGGCTTCTACCGCGAAAACATGTACTCCGCGATGGACATCGACGGCGACCCCTACTACGTCAAGCCGATGAACTGCCCGTTCCACATCGAAATCTACAAGACCCGCCCGCGCTCCTACCGCGAACTCCCATGCCGCTGGGCCGAGTTCGGAACCGTCTACCGCTACGAAAAGGCGGGCGTCCTCCACGGACTCATGCGCGTCCGCGGATTCACCCAGGACGACGCGCACATCATCTGCACCCAGGAGCAGATCATGGACGAAATCCGCGAGGTCCTGCGCTTCTCCATGTACATGTGGCGGTGCTTCGGCTTCAAGGACGTCAAGGCGTACCTCTCCACCCGCCCCGCCAAGGCCGTCGGCGCCCCCGAGAAGTGGGCCACCGCGACCGAGGCGCTGCGCCAGGCCATCGAGGCCGAAAACCTCCAGTGCGAGGTCGACGAGGGCGGCGGCGCCTTCTACGGCCCGAAGATCGACCTCAAGATCAAGGACGCGATCGGCCGCGAATGGCAGACCTCCACCATCCAGTTCGACTTCAACCTCCCCGAACGCTTCCAGCTGGAATACATCGGGCAGGACGGCAACCGCCACCAGCCCTACATGGTCCACCGCGCCCTCCTGGGCTCCCTGGAGCGCTTCTTCGGCATCCTCGTCGAGCACTACGCGGGCGCCTTCCCGACCTGGCTCGCCCCCGAGCAGGTGCGCGTGCTCTCGATCTCCGAGAAGCACGCCGACTACGCCAAGGCCGTCGCCGACCAGCTGCGCCAGGCGGGCCTGCGGGCGACCGCGGACCTCTCGGGCGACCCCATCGGCGCCAAGGTCAAGGCGGCTGGCGTCCTCCGCGTGCCGTTCCTTTTGGTCGCGGGCGACAAGGAGGTCGCCGACCAGACCGTCGCCGTCTCCGTGCGCGACCGCAGCAAGGCAGGCGGCAAGTACTACACCAAGGATGTCACCTGCGGCGTGCCGGAGTTCCTGGCGCGCATCCGCAAGGAGATTGACGAGATGGCGTAGGAGCGCCGATCCCGTAGTTCCCGAGGCAATCCCACATTGCAATCCCCCTAACAAGGAGCGTACCGCGTGAAGCAATTGAGACCAGGAGACCGCACCATGCGCGGCCGTTCAGTCCGTCTGATCGACCAGAACAACCAGCAAGTCGGCATCGTCACCTTCGAGACCGCCATCGCCAGGGCCCAGCAGGCGGGCCTGGATCTGGTGCTGGTCCCGACCCGCGCCGAACCGCCGGTCACGCGCATCATGGATTTCGGGAAATACCAGTTCGACGAGGCCAAGCGCGCCCGCGAGGCGAAGCGCGCGCAGATCCAGCCCAAGCTCAAGGAACTCAAGCTGCATGCCAACATCGATGACAACGACTTCAACATCAAGGTGAAGCAGGCGAAGAAGTTCCTGACCCAGGGCGACAAGGTGCGCCTCCTGCTGATGTACCGCGGCCGCGAAATGGCCCACCAGGAACTCGGACGCGAGGTCCTCAACCGCTTCATCAAGGAACTCGAGGAGATTTCCAACCAGGACAGCCCGCCCAAGCAGGTGGGCAAGAGCGTCTCGACCGTCCTCTCGGTCAAACCGCAGTTCCGCCAGGCGCGCAACGCCGCGAAACCTGGAAAGGACGAGGAGGCGGAGGCACCCGAGGCGTAGCCCCGAAACACCATGTGCCGGCGTTGAAAACTGTTCACCGTGCCGTCTGGCAGGGCAAAGGGTCTTTTTCTCTACCCCAGCCCGCGGCGGCACGGCGACGCCGGCCAGTCGGGGAGCCGCCAGGCTCCCCACAACGCAACCAAAGGAACACGAACATGCCAAAGATGAAAACGAGAAAGGCTGCCGCCAAGCGCTTCAAGCAGACCGGCACCGGGAAATTCATGCACAACTGTGCGGGAGCGCGCCACCTTGCCACCGGCAAGACCCGCAAACGCAAACGCCGTCTGAGCCAGGTCGCGGAGATCAAGAGCACCGAACTCTCCCGCATGAAGGCCTGCTTCCCCTACGGCCTCTAATTGTCCTGAAGAACCTGAACCACTACTTGGAGTGCTATCATGAGAGTCACCAATGCTCCCGCATCCAGGGCCCGCCGCAAGCGCGTGCTCGAAATGGCCAAGGGCTTCAGCGGAGCCCGCAGCAAGTTGATCCGCATGGCCTACACCGCAACCGACCGGGCGATGGCATACGCCTACGTCGGGCGCAAGGACAAGAAACTGGTCTACCGCCGCCTGTGGACGCAGCGCATCAACGCCGCGTGCCGCGCGCTGGACTTCAAGTACAGCTGGCTGATTGACGGCCTCAACAAGGCCCACATCGAAATCAACCGCAAGATGCTTGCCGACCTGGCCGTGCTCAACGAGGAGGCATTCAAGCAACTGGTCGAGAAGGCCCGCGAAGCCCGCAAGGCCTAGCCGCGTTCTCTGCCCCCTCTGGCAGTCGCCGCGCCCCTGGGATTTCCCTCATCGGACAATCCCAGGGGCGCTTTTTTTGTCTCCTGTCTCGCGTGACTTCCCGCCCTCGCCCGCCTCGCGGCTCTTGAAGGCGGCAAAAAAAAGTGGCTGGGGACGGTTGCGCACGGAATTAGGCACTATATTGCGGAAGTATTCCGCATCCCGTAGCGAGACGAGTGCCTTGTTTCGATATCGGAGTCACTTTTGTTGGAGAGAAGAGTGTGATTGGACAAGAGGAATTCATCATCGAGCTGCTGATTTCGCGTGGCGTCATCACCGAAGACCAGTTGATGGAGGCCAGGAAGAAGCAGAAAAGCGACACCCTCGATTCGACGCTGCAGGCGCTCTACGCGCTGAAGACCATCACCGAGGCGGACGTCATGCAGCTGCTCGCCGCAGAGTACGGCATGGATGTCTTCGACTTCGACTCCTCGAAGGAGCGCGTGCCGGAACAGGTGATCCAGATGATTCCGACGCAGATCGCGCTGCGCTACAAGATGGTCCCCATCTCGTTCTCGGGCGGCATCCTGCGCGTGGCCATGAGCGACCCCGCCGACATCGAGTCCCTGGACGCGGTGCGGCATCTGACCAAGCAGGATGTCGAGGGGGTGCTCGCCCCCCAGCGGCAGATCGACCGCGCCCTCGACTACTACTACCGCAAGGCCGACGCAAACGACGCCCTCACCGAACTCACCCAGACCACGCAGGACATCACCATCGGCTCGACGACGGACACGACGACCGATTCGGAGGGCGGCGGCAAGGAGGACGACAACGCCCCGATCATCCGATACGTCTCGCTGGTGATCCTGGAGGCCTTCCGCTCGCGCGCATCCGATATCCACCTGGAGCCGATGGAGAAGAAGTTCCGCGTGCGCTACCGCATCGACGGCGTCCTCAACGAGGTCGAGGCCCCGCCGAAATATCTCCAGAACAAAATCCTCTCCCGCCTGAAGCTGATGAGCGGCATGGACCTCTCCGAACACCGCATCCCGCAGGACGGACGCATCCGCATCACCGCGATGGGCCGCGAACTGGACCTGCGTGTCTCGGACATCCCCGCCACCCACGGCGAATCCATCGTCATGCGTATCCTCGACAAGAGCGGCGTCATGCTCGGCATCGGCGAACTGGGATTCCTGCAGGACGACCAGGATCTCATCAACCGCATCCTGAACCTTCCCGACGGCATCTTCCTGGTGACGGGGCCGACTGGATCGGGCAAGACCACCTCCCTCTACTCGTTCCTGCACGAACTGAACCAGCCCACGCGAAAGATCATCACCGCCGAGGACCCTGTCGAATACGAACTCTCGGGCATCAACCAGGTCCAGATCAACACCGACGTCGGACTCACCTTCGCCAGCGCCCTCCGCGCCATGCTGCGACAGGCCCCCAACATCATCATGGTCGGTGAAATCCGCGACAGCGAGACCGGCTCCATCGCCATCAACGCCGCCATGACTGGACACCTGGTCTTCAGCACCCTCCACACCAACGACGCCCCCTCCGCGATCACGCGACTGATCGACATGGGCATCAAGCCCTTCCTGGTGGCATCCGCCCTGCGCGCGATCATGGCCCAGCGCCTGGTGCGGCGACTCTGCAAGCAGTGCAAGCGCCCGCACGAGATGACCCAGGCCGACAAGGACGGGCTGCGGGTCACGGACGAGTTCATCGCCCAGTCGACCTTCATGGAGCCGGTCGGCTGCTCGGAGTGCAACAAGGGCTACCGCGGCCGCATGGGCATCTATGAGATCTTCATGCTGGACAACTCGATCTCCGAACTCATCTACGCAAAGGCCGACGCGGGCGTCATCTACCGCCGCGCCCGCGAACTGGGCATGCGCAACCTGCGCGACGACGGCGTGCGCAAGGCCGCGATGGGCATCACCTCGATCGGCGAGGTGCTCCGCCTGACCGTGGACATGGGCTAAGTCTTCACAACCACCCTGGCATTTCCCCGACAATGGAAGAAAACTACAGTCTTGAGGTTTCGCCGGACATCAGCATGATCTGGCAGATTCTGGTGATGCGGAAGGTCGCCACCGAGGAGCAGCTCCAGGAGGTGCTCGAGGAGAGCCGCAACAACGGCCAGCCCTTCCAGAAGGTCCTCTACAACTACGAGATCACCACCGAGGACGAACTGCTGCAGATGATCGCGGAGGAACTGGGCACCGAGTTCGTCGAGATCCACATCAGCGCCATCGACCAGGAGTTCACGAAGATCATCACCCCGGACACGGCGCGCACCTACAGCATCATCCC
>JAEEGL010301529.1_pt1 | contig 13982 bp, 16 predicted proteins | sample 9134231 | NCBI WGS metagenome assembly JAEEGL01 (sample SAMN16246548, study PRJNA631951) | gut metagenome | biome: gut microbiome; feature: rumen; material: fiber-attached | host: Bos | place: Iran: Karaj | collected 2018-10
ATGTCTAAGTATCTTTCCTACATTATCGACACCCTCAACCATGATATGTCTATAAGCAGACTGCTTAACCCCGCTGACAAGATTAAGGAACTGCTTGTCAAAAAGGGACTTAAGTCGGAATAAGGATTATATAAGAATACAGTATTAAAGGACGGCTCACCGAGCCGTCCTTTTTGATATGTAGGGGCGATTCACGAATCGCCCGTTTTTTTTATAAAGAAATTAACTTTTTCAAAAAAACTGTTGACTCTTTACCTGCTATAAAGTTTATGATATAGTCAAAAGAGGTGATATTATGAAAATGAAAGAGTTTTCCGCAAAGGTCAACATCCCCGAAACTACCATAAGGTACTACATAAGCAACGGCATATTTATTCCGGAAAGATATACCGAAAACTATATGGGAAGAAAAAATTACGACTTTACGGAAAACGATGTTGCACAACTGAAAAGAATAGCGCTGTTGCGAAAGTACGATTTTTCAATGAAGGATATAAAGGATTTAGCGGAAGGCAAAACAGCAGTTACCGAAATTCTTCAATCAAAAATAACGGCTTTCGAGAAAAAAGTCGAAAGTGAAAAAGAGAGCTTAACTGTACTGCAGAGTGCGTTGCAGAATCATCCGACCGATTCTGACAGCCTTTGCGAATTACTCAATAACCCGATAATCGAACAAAGCCCGATACCTAACATTGACGACAGTTCGGCTTACAAGCCAATGTATTACAGGGCAAAAAAAGCTGTCAAAATTGCTTTGATTACAATTATCGTGTTGCTTGTTTTGCATTTTTTCCTGATTCCCTTTGCTATTCGTTCAATAGGCAAAAACGTGGGAGGTAACATTGAAGAGGTTCACGTTCATTTCGTTTCTTCGGAAATACACTCGCAGGAAGAAATTGACAATGCGATTCAATCCGTAATGAAATATTTCGCTCTCAACTATAAGGGCTGCACGCTCACTGATATTGAATATGCAGGTGATGACTGGACAAAAGCGGAAGCTTCTTCCAGAGAACGAGAGATTAAAAACACCATAGTTCTTGTCAGCACTTTTGAAACCGGACCGGTTCAGTGGGACGCCTTTGAGGTCAATTCAACGTATTCGTATTGGTCGTGGTGTCTGAAAAAGATTGCTGGAAAATGGGTAGTAGTCAATTACGGCTACGGTTAATTATTAACAAAACAAAAAACAGACCTGAAATCAGGTCTGTTTTTTGCTTAATCAATAACTTATTTTATTTCGTCCATGCCGCTTTCGGCTTCTTCCTTACGAAGCTCGGCAAGCTCATTTTCAACCGCCTCTTCCATCGAAGGCTGTTCCTTAAGCTGTTTTCTGAAGCTTCCTGCGGTAAGTATGCTGATTACGACGTTCGCCGCGAACAGTGCGATTCCTATCGCATATCCCCACCATACAACGCTGCCCTCAAAGACATTGATTGTGTTGTTCGCCGCAGCGTTTACAAACTGATTAAGCAGTACGCCCGAAGCAATCCAGCCGAGCATTGCGACGGTGTTGAGAATTACGTTGAAGCCCGCCCGCAGATTAATCGCGGCAATAAGCACAACGAAGAAGTTGAGCACACCCGCCGCAACTGCCAGCAGTGCGGCAACTATCGCAAGCATAATGAACTTGACCGGTGCGCCGAGCGCGGTTGCGCTCATAAGCTTGAAGCCGCCGAAGAAGTCGAGCTTCGTTATGTAATCAAGTATCAGCGTCAAAAACGAAACCGTACCCTCCTTCTCATAGAAGGGCAGTGTCATTTTCATTTTAAGAAGCGGCACTACCAACGCAACAAGAGGCAGGAGCGTGAACACGAGACGGGCAATTCTGAATGGATTGCCAACCGTTCCGCTCTTGAAATTGTTAATCTTATAGTGAAGCTTTGCGAAGGCGTGCTCCGCCTTGTCGGAGTCATCCTCAAGACGCTGCTCCCAGTTGTAGTTGGGAATGTTCACGCCGCAGTGCTTGCACTCCGCCTTGACGTTGTACCATCTCAACGGTTCTCCGCAGTGGGGACATTTTGCTGACATAATATCAGTCCTTTATAAAGAATTGTTATTTCTTAAACTTAAGTACGTTCCACGAGAACGGCTTGATTTTAATTTCGCCGTCGGTGATTTCCCTGTTGGAAGGCTTAACGGGAGCCGAAACAAAGTTGTTTCCGTCTGTCGGCTTATAGCCCGCCATCTCAATATGCTCACAGAGCTTATAGCCGTCAACGTCGAGCATTCTGACGTCGAGCAGATAATCCTCCGTCTGACATCTGTTGACCGCAAAGACAACTATTTCGTCCTCGCTGTCGCTGACAGTTGCAATACAGTCCATATCGGGCACGTCGGTGAATTCCTTCGTGTCGTGCTTGTCGCACTCAACCCTGCTCTCCAGAACAGAGCCGCGCGCATTATTCGAAAGATGCATAATCGGATAGAATATCGTCTGCTCGAAAATGCCGCCGTTATTCTCGGTCATAATGGGAGCAATTACGTTTACGAGCTGAGCCAGACACGCAACCTTGACGCGGTCGGCGTGCTTCAACAGAGTCATAAGCATAAGTCCGACGAGAAGTGCGTCCTCAAAGTTATAGTAATCCTCAAGCTGATGCGGAGCCTGAGACCACTTTTCAACGTAGTCGCCGTTTGAGTGATACCATACGTTCCACTCGTCAAAGGAAAGGTTAATCTGCTTCTTTGAGTGCTTCTTACCCTTTACGGTGTCGCATATACAGATTACGGTCCGGATGAACTCGTCCATCGCCATACTCTTGGCAAGGAAGGAATCCGTATCGCCCGAGCGGTTGTCGTAATACTGATGAAGCGAAACGTAGTCAACCTTATCGTAAGCGAGGTCAAGCGTTTCAAGCTCCCAGTCGCCGAAGGTTCTCATTCCGAGATTTGAACTGCCCGAAAGCACCGTTTCGATGCTCGGGTCAACCCATTTCATAACCTTTGCCGCTTCGGCTGCAGCCCTGCCGTATTCATAGGCGGTCTTGTGGCCTATCTGCCAGTCGCCGTCCATCTCGTTGCCGAGACACCAGAGCTTTATGTTATGCGGTTCCTTATAACCGTGTTTAATTCTCAAATCACTGTACTTCGTGCCCGAGGGGTGATTGCAGTACTCGACCAGATTCTTGGCGTCCTCTGCGCCGCGAAGTCCGAGATTGACCGCCATCATACAGGAGGTGTTCGCCTTTTTACACCACTTTGCAAACTCGTTTGTGCCGAATTTGTTGGGCTCAATAACGCCCCACGCAAGTTCAAGGCGGGCAGGTCTCTCGTCAACGGGGCCCACGCCGTCCTCCCAGTTGTAGCCGGAAACAAAGTTGCCGCCCGGATATCGCACTATCGGGACGTTGAGCTTCTTAACCTCGTCGATGACGTCCTTACGGAAACCGTCTTCGTCGGCAGTCGGATGCGTCGGCTCATAGATACCGCCGTAAACGGCTCTGCCGAGATGCTCTATAAACGAACCGTAAATCCTCGGGTCTATCTTAGCTGTCTTGAACTGAGTAACGAGTGAAAGCTTTGCTTTTTTCATGGGTTTACTCCTTGTTTTTGGTTTCCGCCTTTTCAAAGACGAATTTTTTAAGTATTTCTGTATTCTTCTCGAAATCTATCTCGAGGACCGCCTGCTTATTCTTTGTGGCATTTTTCCAGGTGCCGTCAGCGGGAATCTGCTGCTGAACGAGGTCGTATTTAAGGTACTTGAGAGCGTTTAGTCCGAGATTCATAAGTCCGTCGGAGTCAATGTCCGTCTCGACCATCGAAACTATCCTGTCAGCAGTTTCCATAAGGGTTTTGATATTCGCCTTCTTCGCCTTGCTTATGATAGCGGAAATAACCTTGCGCTGACGCTGGGTTCTCATAAAGTCGCTGTCAAGGTAACGTATTCTCGCATACCAGAGCGCCTGAGCGCCGTCAAAATGATTCATACCGCCGCTGATTTCCTCGGGGAAGGCCTTTTCCTCATCGGGTGTCATGTGGTCTTTCGAGTTTATATAGTCCGCTTCCTTATCGGTAATCTCAACGTCGATACCGCCGATTGAGTCAATTATCGTCGTGAACATACTGAAGTTTACGAGCACGTAGCTGTCGATATTCACGCCGTAGTTGAATTCGAGCGTATCAACAAGCAGCTGTATGCCGCCGCGTGCCTGCGCCGCGTTAAGCTTCGCCCACGCATAGTCGGGAATGTTGATATATGTATCTCTCAGGAAAGACGTGAGCTTAATCTGATTGTTGTTGTCGTCAATGGTCAGAAGCATCATCGTATCCGAGCGCGTCTGGTCGTTTTCCTCGCCCTCGCGTGCATCAACGCCTACCAAAAGGATATTGCGCACGCCTTCCTTACGCATGAGCTTGGACGCGGGAATGTACTGATTGGTTTCCAGCGGCTTGTAGTCAACCCTCTCGGTCAGTGATTTTACATAGGCATAACCCGCTACAGAAAGCGCGCCGACAATCAGCGCAAAAACGAGAATCAGACAAAGGAAAACCTTTGAGCCTGAAACCTTTTTCTTCTGCTTCTCGCGCGGCTGTCTGCCCGAGTAAACGTCGTCCTCGATACTGTCAAACTCGCGTTCGCGGGAAACACGCTTTGCCTTGTTCGCGGCAGCCTTGTTGTAGTTGTAGCTGTACGGCTGTTCGCTGTCGGCGGTCTGCTGACGGGTGGCGACGGAACGGAACTCGCCGTCATCGTCGTTCTCCTCGTAGTAGTTCTCGGTGTACTCCCTGGGAGCCGAGCCAGTCATCTCGTAAAATTCAAATTCTTTTTTACCGCTGAAAATATCGTCGAATTCAGATTCAAAGCTTCTCTGCGAGTCAGCCTTTGAGTCGGAATACACGTCCTCCATCCCGTCGCCGTGCTCGGGAGCGTCGGAGAACACATCGTCAAAAGCGTCGTCATTGAACTTAAAGTCTTTAGGATCCATTTTTACCTCTCCGTTTTAGTTATACACCATATTATTTTACTATATATTGTGTTTTTTCTCAACTGTTTTTATAAAAAAAGTGCAGATATTTGTATAAAAAGCAGCCGTTTTCGCTCAAAAACAACAAACTGTGACCCAAAAGGTAAAAAAATCTTGAAACGGCCTGACATTTCTTGTATAATACTTTTTAGATTTTCCTAAGGAGTACTGTAAATGCTGGGTAAATATGTCAGAGTGCGGGTCACAAAACCCATGGGCGCCTTTGATAACGAAACCGAGCAGGTAATGCAGCTCAATTACGGTATTGTTGAAAGCGGTCTTGACCGCAAGGGCTCCGTCAAGGGAGCGTATATTTTAGGACTTGCCCACGCCGTACGCAATTTCGACGGAAGGGTTATAGCCGTAGTTAAGCTTAACAACCGCGGCGGGATTTATCTCGTTGTTGCGCCCAAAAGCAAAAGATACATAATTCATGACATCGTTGACGAGCTTGACTTTATGTATAAACGCGAGGACTATACAATAAACTGTTTATATGAGCGCTCGTGCGGAGCAATCGTTTTCCGCTTCATTAACGGTGAAAGGCGTTTCCTGCTCATCAAGAACAAGCGTTCAAACCATTGGGGATTCCCGAAGGGGCACATCGAGGTCGGCGAAACCGAGGAGGACACCGCAAAGCGCGAGGTGCTCGAGGAAGCGGGACTTCATATCAGAATTTTCGGCGGCTTCAAGCACAAGTCCGAATACACGATAAGAAACAGAGTTGAAAAGACGGTTTCGATTTTCCTTGCGACTACCGACGACGTTCAGACGAAGATTCAGCCCGAAGAGATTGAGGACTATATCTGGCTTGAATACGACGCGGCAATGAACACGCTCAACTATTCCAACGATAAGGAAATACTTGAGTCGGCACAGAAATTCATTATTGAGAATAATATATAGGAGCTTGTTATGGCTGAAACGTTAGCTAACTTTTTCGTTGAGCTTTTTAAGGACAAAATTCCTCCCGAGTTTACGATTTTCGTAATATCGCTTATGCCGATACTCGAACTGCGCGGCGGTATGATAGCGGCGAGACTGCTCGAGGTCGAGTTTTTCAAAGCCTTTGCAATCTGCTTTGTCGGCAATATGCTGCCGATTCCGTTCATTCTTCTTTTCATCGAAAAGATATTTGAATGGCTGAGAAGATTCAAGTTCTTTGAAAAGATAATCGTTAAACTTGAAGCAAAAACCGAACGCAACAAGGCGAAGGTGCTTCGCTATAAATCGTGGGGACTGCTTCTGTTCGTTGCCGTTCCGCTTCCTGGAACGGGCGGCTGGACAGGCGCTCTGATGGCGGCGCTTCTGGGAATTGATTTCAAGCGCTCACTCGGAATAATCACGCTGGGCGTTCTGATAGCGGGAATTATAATGTCGCTTATCACATACGGAATATTCGCTTTATAAAAAGTCAAAAATCAAGGGCAGGTCGGTTGACCTGCCCTTTCATTTTGATAAAATCCGATTTTCAGTTTATTCCAGATCCGAAATGTCGACGTCGGGAACTATGCTCAGACTGTAGTCGGGATAAAGCGCCGATATCTCGTCGTGAAGTATTTTCAGTCCTTCATCGTGGTCAACGTCAAAGCTCATTACCACGTCGAAGCGCATTTCCTTCTTTTCCTCATCAACGTAGAAACCGTGAAGCTGAAGCGCCCAGTCATGCGCCAGTACCTTTTCAAGAACGGTGTTGCGCATCTGCGCCGCGTTGTCGTTGCCCGTATTAAAGGAATACACGCCGACGCCCGTGAGAATTACACCCGTTTCCATATAGACCTTAGCCTGAACCCTGCGCGTAAGCACGTCAACCTTATCAACGGTCAGATAATCGGGAAGCTCGATGTGAAGCGAAGCGTAGTTCCTTTCAGGGCCGTAATTATTGAGAATAATGTCATATACTCCCCTGACCTCGGGCTCGGCTGAGATGATTTCGCGTATTTTCGCAACCAGCTCGGGATCGGCGCGTCTGCCGAGAATGTCCGAGAACGTCTCAAAGAGCATTTCAAAGCCCGCCTTGATAATCAGCACGGAAATCAGTACGCCGACGTATGCTTCGAGCGAAACACCCCAGATAAGGTAGATAACCGCAGAAAGCAATACCGACAGCGAGACGATTGCGTCAAAGCCCGCGTCTTTACCCGATGCAACGAGCGACTGTGAGTTCGCCTTATTGCCCTGAGCGACAACATAACGGCTTAGTAAAAATTTAACTACAACCGCCGACGCAATAATTATAAGCGAGGTTTTCGAGTAATTTGCCTCGACGGGATTTATTATTTTCTTGACCGATTCGACCATGGCGGTAATGCCTGCATAGAGTACAAGCGCCGAAACGAGCATCGCGCTTATGTATTCAACCCTGCCGTGACCTAAGGGATGCTTTTTATCGGGCTTTTTATTGGCAATTCGCGTGCCGATAATCGTGATTACCGACGAGAGCGCGTCAGACAGGTTGTTGACCGCATCAAGTATGACCGCTATCGAGTTAGAAAGCAGTCCTACGAACGCCTTGAAGCCGACCAGAAACAGATTGGCGGCTATGCCGATAAGGCTCGTGCTGATTATGATTTTGTTGCGGCTTTCCGCAATCTCAATAGGATTGATTGTTTTTTCTTCGTTTGACATTCTATTCACCGCCGTTTACGATTTTTGCATAAGTTTCTTCGGGTATCATGGGCGAGCAGATTTCACCTAAAAGCTCCTCGTCAATCACGCCCTTTTCGGCATACTGTCTGCCCGCCTGCTTAACCTTTTCAAGCCGCGGAACAGTAACAACTTCAGCCGAAGGCGCATTGAAAAGCGGACTTTCGGGAACGGTTATTACCGTGCTGTCACCTCTGAAGCAGAGCTTGAATTGCAAAACAGCGGGTTCAAAATTCTGCTTACTGTTCGGGAAACCGCAGCCGCAGATCATTATATAGCGAAGGCGTGAAAAATCCGCCTGAGCAACATGTTCGTAGCGTTCGCCGACCTTTTTCATTGCCATACTTGAAAGCGGCAATGTTCTGTCAACAAGCGCCTTAAGCGGCGCGGGCATACCGTAGGTATAAAGCGGATAGCTGAACAGCAGCAAATCGCTGTCAAGTATTTTCTCAAGTATTCCCTTCATATCGTCGTCGTAAATACAGTCGCCGCCGTTGTTCATACATGAAAAGCATCCCGAGCAATACTCAATTTTTCTGTCAATGACGTCAATAATATGTATTTCATTTTCCGACACTTCATTCATCCCCTCCAGAAACGCGCGGGTGATGTGCATAGTGTCGCTTTTTTCTTTTTTGGGACTTCCGTTAAACACAAGTATCTTCATTCTCTTTATCTCGCTTCCTTCCGTCAGTAATTTCCACAGCGCCTCTGTAAATATAAAACAGTCCGAAGCTTAATAATACCGAGCCGGCTATATCCGTAAGCCAATGTACGCCGCAGGTCAGCCGGCCGATTACCATAAACGCCGAAAACAGCACGGCGGCTGCGGCGACGGCTCTTCTGACTTTCAGGCTCTTTGATCTTCGGTATGTCTGGAAAACAAGCGTGGGCATAACGCTTAACACCAGAAGAGTGGTTGATGACGGGTAGGACGCCTCCATATAGCCGTTAATAGGTATCGGTCTGTAATTAATCGGTATCATTTCAAAAACAAGATAACCGATAATCACAAGAATATAGTAAACGCCAAGCAACATAATGTCACTGTCAACTCTTAAAAGACTGCGCCTTTTTATAAGCTCACAAAGCCCGAGAAATCCGTAGCCCATACAAATTGCAATCGGCACAAGTCCGAGCCAGTCGGTAATTGTATAGACGGTCATATTCTCGCCCGTAAGAGCGTGAAACCACGTGTTGACGGTTGAGAAGCCTATGTCGGTGCCGTTTTGCCCGACGGGCTTAACGTCAACGCTCATAATAAGAACGGTCCAGAGCACGAACGCCGCTATCAGCGCCGCGCCCGTTATTAAATATTTTTTTGATTTATTCATCAGTCGGTTTCCAATAATATTTCCTTTTCAATATTTGTCGTAACGCCGTACTTTTCCTTGAGCGCGGCAAGCGCCTTGAAGTGCGGCATCTGTCCGTGAGCGGTGAACGCCGCTTCGTCCTTCCACAGCTCGTGAAGCAGCAGAAGCTCACTACGCGCAGGAATCTCGAACTTATAGCCGTAGTTGCCGTCCTCGTTAGCGGCGGCAACGTCTATTCCCTGCTCAACAATCGCGTTGTAAAACTCGTCCCTTACTTCGGGATTCATAACATAAGTTACTTCAAGCTTTATCATTTCTTTTCATCCATTCCTCTTTTGTAATGCAGTTTACTATATCCGTTCGCTTAACGCCCAGCGCGGGAACGTCGCAGTTTTCCTTTGTGTACTGATAAACGAAACCGAGCTTTTCCTGAACGCGCTTTGACTTATTGTTAAAGTCATAATATTTGCACCAGACCTTTGACATATCAAGGTCTTCAAATGCGCGGCGAAGCATTTCACGGCCCGCTTCGGGTATTAAGCCCTGTCCCCAGAAGGGTTTGGCGAGCCAGTAGCCAAGCTCGCACTCGTCCATCTTTTTCTCGTCGAGCATAAGCTCAATTGCGCCTATCGGCTTTTCGTCGGTTTTAAGACAAACGGCATACGCCTCGGGTCCGTTCAACACGGTTTTAATTATATTCAGACTTTCCCTGACGTTTTTATGCGGCGGCCAGCCCGCGTCGGGACCGACGTCGGGGTCTTTGGCGTATTCAAAAAGGTCTTCGGCGTCACTCGCCTTCCAGCGGCGAAGCATCAGCCGTTCGGTAAACAGTATCATCTTTTCTCCTTAAACTGTTTTAACGTAAATTCCCGACGGGTTTCCCTCTAAGTCGTCGAGCATTGTCTTGTATTCAAAACCGTACTTTTCATAGAGTCCCGTATGATTTGTGGAGAGATAGATTTCATTAACCGAGCACTCTTTTGCAAGTCTTTCGGCCTCTCTGAAAAGCAAACCTGCATATCTGTTGCCCCTGTACTTTTCAAAAGTATAAACAAAGCCCACCCACGGTGTCAGCTCGGTCGGCTGAATGTCGTCAAACTTTGAAAACGTACAGTGGGAAACAAGCACGTCACCGTCAACAAGAAGCAAAACCTCAGAACCCTCACCGACGGTTTCGAAAAAAGTTCCGTCCGTCAGCATTTTAGCGAGAAACGGGCCTGCGTTCCAGTCGCTTTTTCTTATTTCTTCAATCCAATGCTCTTTGTTTTCACTGTCAAAAAAGCTTATTACTCTCATTATTCCCCTGTGTATTCAAGAACGTTTTCAAGCAGTTCCTTTACAAAGCCGCAGCTGGTGTATGCGGCAAACTTCTGATATCTGTCATCCTTGCGCTCGTCGGCAAAGTCGCAGACACTCTTTGCTATAATAACATGCGGCTTCGGGTCGTAGGAGTGGGCGGCCGCATAAGCTACGCCGTAGCCCTCCATCTCAACGCCCTCCGTATCCTTGAAGCTTGTGATAACCTGCTTCTTGAGTACAGCCTTGTTCGCTACGACCGCCGTACCGCTCGCCATAGGGCCGACGTGTACGTAATACTCGTTGTCTTTGCTTTTTATAAACTCTTTAATCGGCTTAAGATAATCGCCCTTAATCTCTACTACGGTAGGCCTCGGGTTAAAACCGATTTCGCCGAAAACTATTTCGGCCTCCTGCGGAGAAACGAACTTTCCGTTTGAAAAGTTCCAGACCGAGCTTGCCAGCAGTACGTCGCCGTACTCCTGACGGTCGTCGCTGTCGTTTATTCTTCCCGTACCCGCGGCAATTCCGGGCATAATCACATACTCGGGAGCGAAGTGGTGAATCATTTTCATAGTCAGAGTCGCGCTCGCCGTCATACCCATTTCTTCCTGACGCGCGGCGATTACACGAAGCCGTTTCCCGTTCTTTTCGATAAACGCCTCTCTGTAAACGTGTCTGTCGCCCGGAACAGTAAATTCCGACCAGTCAAACATACGCAATGCGGCCTGCTTCTCGGTCTGAGTGACATAAATTATAACCGCAAAGGTTTTGTAAGCGCTCATATTTGCTTCCTCCCGTATGTGTGTTATCGGTAATATTTGTCAATGCCGCCGTAGCCGACAATCAGCTTGTTTTCGGCGGTCTTTTCAATAAAGTTTTCCAGCCGTTTTCTGAATTCGGCAGGGCGCTTGCGCGCGGCGTCAATATAAGCAACGCGTATGCGTCTGTAAGGCTCGGGAAAATTCCGATAATTCTTCCACGCCTTTTCGGAACGTTTGATTTCGGCAATAATATCCTCGGGAAATACGAAAGGCGCGTTGATTATTTTCTCAACCTCGGCCCGTATTTTCGGATGAATCAGTCCCTGTGAGTCGAGCCATATCAGCCGCTCAATATTGGGCCGTGAATAGCCGCTGCCCTTTCGTCTGGGCGTAAAACGGCGAATGTGATGGGTCTCGTCAAGCGAGCCCGCACGCCCGTCAATCCAGCCGAAGCACAGCGCTTCCTCAACGGCGTCGTTATAAGAAACGCCGTCCTCTCCCGAGTCCTTAGTCGGAAACACGAACCATATCTCGTCCTTACACCCGAAGTTTTCCGACAACCACTCGCGCCACTGACTGCGGGTTTTGCAGTATAAGATTTCCTTAGAGTCCATATCAATCCCGTTTACGTTAAGCTGCGTGCTTTCAGCTCTTCGCAGAGTGCATCCGCGTCACCGTTCACGCCGTCATAGCGGTAATCGTATTCGTCGCCTTCAAACGAGCCGTGCTTCGCTTCAAGCATCTTTTCAACGGGCGGCGGAAGCACACCGTGCATTCTCGTCTTAAAGCGCTCCTTAATTGTTTCAAGGTCGGCGCTTACGAGTATCTTCACCGCGCCGTCGGGCAGAAGCGCAAGATGCTCAGCCTGAGTAATAACGTATACTATATTTTCGCCGTTGACGGATTCCGAGAGCTTTTCCTTAAAAAGCACAGTTGCCTCGCTCTCTGATTTCGCCATACGAAGATAATCCTTGCCGCTGATTATTTCGGCACCGATTGAGTCCTTTATCTTTTCGGCAAGCGTTGACTTGCCCGAACAGTTTTCACCGATAATTCCAATCAACATTTTATTTCTCCTTTTTCTTCAGTATGTCACTCTGCAGGATAGGTCTCAATAATCCAGGTACGCCAGTTTTTATATGCTATGTTAAAGTTCATACCGAATGCTTCATCAAAGGTTTTCTGTCCGAAGCAGAACAGGCTCAGCTGTTCAAAGCCGTAAGCTTCGTCGAGCCACGCGAGGAAAGACGCTGCCATAAATGCCGACAGCATTTTATCTCCCGGTTCTTTGTTTCTGATATTCGTAAAGTCGGGTTCTTCCGTTACCGGCAGGCTTTCGCAGTGGCTGCCCCAGTGCGTCAGCCCTTTTTCAAAGGCGACCCGTGAGCAAGCGTCATAGAATGTGCGGTAATCCGCGGCAGTCATATTATCGGGATCAAGGCCTGCGGCGATGCACTGCGGATAGTACGGCAGCTCGGGAACAAGCGGCCACTCGCTGATTACTTCGTTATACGGATCTATGCACGTGCCGACATACCACGCGTAGCCGAAATGCTCCCAGCCGACGGCGTCGCAGTCCATAAGAGCAAGCAGATACAAAAACTCTCTGTGCGAACCCGTTTCGTTGTATTTAATAGTTATATGTTCGTCATCCGTCTCATATCCGAACGAATTGTCAATCCTGACCGTAACGGGAAGCTCTGCGAGGGGCGTATATGCGGCACCTGCGTTCTCGCGCAGATACTGCTTAATAAAGCAGATGCTTTTCTTCGTCCTGTCAATAAGACCGGGAAGCTGTGTCTGTACATCGAAGTCTTCCCACTTGCGCATCATAACGAGATATGCACTCAGCTGAAATCCGTTATCCTCAACCTCCAGCACCCTTGCGTCATTGATTTCGTCGGGAAGCGAAAGCTCCGAATAGTCCGTCATTCCCTTAACGTAAACCGTCTGCGTTTTGGCGTCATAACTGACTGACGACTTCGCACCGCAACCGGTCAGAACGCTTAACAACATACATGCAGTCAGCAATACTGCAAGTGTTCGTTTCATAACAAATCTCCTTTTACAGTCTTATCAGCAAAGCCACGCACTCGACATGAACGGTGCGCGGGAAGAGGTCGACCGCTGTAAGCTTTTCGACTTTGTAACCGAATTCCGAAAAGCGTTTGCAGTCGCGCGCCAGAGTCGCGGGGTCGCAGGAAACGTAAACTATTCTGTCGGGATTCATTTCGCTGACGGTTTTAACAAGACCTTCCGCGCAACCCTTTCTCGGCGGGTCGAGAATTACAACGTCGGGTTTTATCTCCTTTTCACTTAGCATCTGCGCAGCTTCGGCGGCGTCCATACAGAAAAATTCTGCGTTTTCAATGCCGTTGAGCTCTGCGTTGACCTTTGCGTCCTTAACGGCGGGTTCGACTATCTCAACGCCGATTATCTTTTCCGCGTTTTTCGCCATCGAAAGCCCTATCGTACCCGCGCCGCAGTACATATCGACTACGGTCTCGCTGCCGTCAAGGCCGGCGTATTCGCCCGCCTTTTCATAGAGCCTCTCCGCCTGAGCGTGATTAATCTGATAAAACGACAGCGGCGACAGCCTTATCTTAACGCCGCACAGCTCGTCGTATATGTAATCCGAGCCGTAAAGCGTTCTGCACACGTCGCCGAGTATGACGTTCGAGTCCTTTTTATTGATATTGAGCACAATGCTCTTTGTATCGGTAAATCCGCTCAGCCTCTCAACAAGCTGCTTTTCGGACGGAATTTCGTCACCGTTGATTACAAGGCAGACCATTATTTCCTTGGTAACGCTTCCCTGCCTTATATAAATATGCCTTATCAGGCCATCTCCCGTTTCGCCGTCATAGACCGACACGCCGAATTCGGCAATCCATTTTCGGATTACGGCGACGATATCGGCAAAGGCTTCGGGCTGAAGCAGACAATTCTCACAGTTGACTATACGGTGAGTGTGAAGCGCGTAAAAACCGATTTTC
>JAEEGL010380201.1_pt1 | contig 13982 bp, 14 predicted proteins | sample 9134231 | NCBI WGS metagenome assembly JAEEGL01 (sample SAMN16246548, study PRJNA631951) | gut metagenome | biome: gut microbiome; feature: rumen; material: fiber-attached | host: Bos | place: Iran: Karaj | collected 2018-10
CCTAACATCAGGAATAGCTCTATCCTGAATAATATACTTAGAATATTTACCAAATCTTTCACCCATTATTTCTTCTAATGAATAATCATATATTCTCTTTAATATATCATCCATCATACCACCTCATTATCATTATGATTTTATCATAATAAAATTAGTCTTTCAAGACCACTAGTTATTTATTTGACACTTTTAAAAGAAAAAGATACTTTATTTACTAAAGTATCCTACTAAATATATCATAATTAAAGCCATCAAAATAATAATAGATATAATTATTAGTATCTTAAACAAAAATTTATTATTACCTTCTTCTATTTCATCATCAAGTAAAGAATCATCATCCTCATCTTCAAAATCTTTTTTCTTAAATTTATACATATCACTATAGAATGAATCTTCCATTTCTTTTGTTTCTATAGATGTTTTTTCTTCTTTACTTTCTTCTTTTTCTACCTTCTTAAAAGGTATATCATCTTCTTCATCATCTTCCTTCATAGGAGGACTCACTAAAGTATTTTCATTACTTTTTAAATCTGATAATATTTCTAAAGATAAATTAGCAGTATTAGATAACTTTTCTTCCTCATCACTATCTAATTTAACATCGTCATATTCTTCTTTTATTTTTTCCAAATTAGTCTTAATGTTATCTTTTAAATGTAACCTATCTAAATATTTTTCTTCTCTAATAGTAGTCTTTCTTTCTTCTGGATTTTCTTCTTTTACTTTATCTAATAATTTTTTAATATCATAAACTTCATTAGAAGAATTATAATTATTATCTAAGTTCAATATCTCTTTTTCTTTTTTTTCTTCCATTAATTTGACATAATTTCTTTGATATTCACCACGACTCATAGTATCTTTCTTAATAGAAGTTAAATCAATTTCCTTCTCCTCAAGTGGCACCTTATAATTCTCATATTCATCATAAGCACTATAAATCATTTTATATAAATCTTTATTTTTTTCCACTCTAGAAGGCTCATATTCTATATCTTTATACTTATCTAATCTAGATTCCATATCGCACTTCCTCACATAAATCATAACATATAATATTTTGAAATCAAATAAAATTAATTGATTTTTAATAATTTTACACTTATAATTAGTTAAGGAGGTATAATATGAAAGTAAAAGTTAATGAAAATTGTATCGGTTGTGGCAATTGTGTTATGATGACTGATGAAAAAATATTTAAATTTAATGATGAAAATTTAGCTGAAGCTATAGTGGATGAAGTTCCAAAAGATATGGAAGAAACAGTAGATGAAGCTATTGATGCTTGTCCTGTTGATGCCATTGAGGAAGTGAAAGAAGAAAAAGAATAAGTTTTACTTATTCTTTTTATAATATTTACATATATCAGTAAGTTTACAACCAGCGCACTCTGGTTTAATTGCTTTACAATAATATCTACCAAAAAGTACTAATTGATGATGAGTTCTTGCTCTTCTTTCTTCTGGTACTTTTTTTCTTAACTTATCTTCTATTACTCCAACATCATCATTAGAAGAAGCAATACCAAGTCTTTTGCATACTCTAGCCACATGAGTATCCACAGCTATTTCTGGTTCATTATATATCGTAGCCAAAAATACATTAGCAGTCTTTCTACCCACGCCAGGAAGTGACTCTAATAGTTTCCTATCACTAGGAACACAATCTAAATTATTATCTACAAAAAATTTAGATATATCGTGTATATATACACTCTTTCTTTTATAAGTACCAAGTTCTCGAATAATATCTTCAATATCTTTAATAGAAGCATTACTAAGTTCTAATAAACTAGGATATTTAGAAAATAATATTCTAGTTACTTTATTTACTCTCTTATCAGTAGTTTGTGCGCTTAAAACAATTGCTATTAATAGTTCATAATCTTTATTATATTCTAATTCACAATGAGGATCAGGTATTATCGTATCTAAATATTCTAAAATCTTATTCATCATTTAACCAATCTATATCAGGAAGATTAATATTATCTTTCTTTTTATTCTTTCTATTCTCTTTATCACGTATAACATCAGACTTATCTTTATACCCTTTCTTTTTCCAATCAGATAAAATAGTCTCTATATACCTAAAATTATTAACTCCACAGAATACAGCTTCCTTTAATGCTTCCACAATAAGTTCTGAAGACATATCATTACACCATTCATTAATTTTCTCATATTCTAAAGGAGATAAAGTTCTCCCTAGTTCACTCTCAAATATATTATAAATATTAGAATCCACCAAAGTATTATTATCTTCTTTTTTATCTATTATAAGAGATAATAGTTTATCATATAAAGGCTTTAAAGAAATATATTCACAAGTTTTATTATTCTTTTTTTCTACTACTAAAGAAATAACATTCTTTTTATGTAATGAATCAATTATCTCTAACGCCTTAAATTTATCCATATTTAATTCAGACACAAATATATTAGGATTATATTCTATTTCCATACCCTCATTAATCATAAAAATCAAAATAATAAATTCATTATCAGTTATATTTAGTTTCTTGTAATGATTAAATAATAACCTAGGTACTATCAAAGGTTTATCTATTAAAATAGATTTAATTTTTTCCTCCATAATTAACCTCCTACTGAAATAGATTCTATTAACTTACAATTATTTATATCATAATAATTAAAAGTAAGTTTATTGTTCTTAAGACTATCGTCTAAATACATTAGTTTTTCTTTTCTATATATAATATCATATTTCTTCTTTTTTTTACATAAATTTTCTTTATCTATCAATAATATCTCATTATATTCTTTATCTAATACCCCATATTTTTTATCTGAAATAAATATATAATAATTATCATACTCATTCACATAATACAATTTAACATTAGCATAATTATTTTTAATTAGTTTATCCAAAGAAGATTTATTGGTATTATCTATATACACTAACGCTCCTAAAAACAATATAAATATTAATAAAACAAATATAATTATTTTCTTCATAACAATTACATTATATCATGATAAAGAAAAAAAGTCTTAATTTTAAGACTTTTTTAACAATGTTTAGTTCTAACTAATGATTTACTATTATAACATTCAGGATTGTTAACAAAACTATCTGCTATTAATATTCTTCTAATAGCATTGTCATTTGTATCTTCATATCTATCCGATAATCCTAACAATACTTCCCTTTGATCAGTTCTCATAGTATCTTTACACATCTGAGCTACAATATTATAATCAATAGCCATTATTCCAGTTAAACCTACATTATTACTTGATGCACTATCTATAAGTTCATCAGTTAAAGAACTAACTTTCTCTGATGCATTTTTATTATTACCTGTATTCCAAGCATCATAACCAAGATTTGCATCCATTATTTCTATAAATTTATCTTCAAATTTTTCTGCCATATCCCTAGATTCATCATCTAATAGTAAACAACTAAGAGACATAAATTCTTTTGTACTTCTAGTAGCCATATATTTTTGAAGATTTAATTGTTGTATAAATGTAATAACATCTTGATAACTATCAATCACAGAATCAGCATCTCTACTACTTCTCAATTGTAGAAATGTATTATAATGCTCATTTTCTAAGTAATCGCAATTTAAACAAACAATAGCATTCATAATATCTTTTTCAGATAATTTAAGTGTAACTAATTTATCTCCAACAATCACTTGTGTTTCAGATTTAAATTCATTATATCTATTATAAATATCATTAGCTTTTTTCTCTATTTCTTCTACTGATAAAGAATCTTCAATTGGAGCAACAGTAACATAAGGAGTAGGACTAACAATCACTTCAGTATTTATATCGTTTGTTGGTAATGGTGTATTTGTAGTAAATACTATTGCTGCATTATCTGGATTAGTAGCATCTTTTGTTCCCTTTCCTTTACATCCAGTACAACTAGATGTCAATATAAGTGCAGTAGTTAGAGCCCCAGCAAGAGCACCAACCGCAAATATAGCAATTTTACCACCTATTCTGGCATTCTCGTTTTCTGAATCATTTGTAGAACCACCAGCTATATTTTCTGAATTATTTGTAGAGCCAGAAGTTATATTCCCTGAACCATTATTTCTAGGTCTAGGCATATATCTTCTTTCCAACTCGCTTCTATTATCATCTATATATTGCAAAGCAGATTCTTGAGTTAAGAATTCTATATTAAGACGAGCTCTACTTCTTCCATTAACTTTTGGTTCAATATACCAAAATCCTTTATCATAATAAGTATTAAATTCTATAATATGTTCTTCCATAATTTACCCCCTTTGTCTTGTTCTTCCTGTTAAAACATATCCTTGATTTAATAAATTTTGATCATGATTTGAAGTACTCCATTTATAATCTACAAAACCACCGACATATTCACGAGTTGCAAATCTATAATAAGTTACTTCTCTAACACCATGTTTAATAACAGTTATAACATCTTTCTTAAAGCATTGTTCTTTAGATTTATCAGTAAATTCATATCCTTGAGGACAAGATTTTTCATAATTTGCATACAATACTTTCTTACATTTATTATTAATTTTCTCATATCCACTTGGACATGTTGCAGGCTTAGTAATTTCTTTAAAGCAATTACCATTTGCGTAAATATATCCACTTGGACATGTTGCTTGTCTTGTTATTTTCTTAACACAAACACCATTTAAAAGTTCTGTTCCACTTGGACATGTTGCTTGTCTTGTTATTTTCTTAACACAAATTCCATTTAAATTCTCTGTTCCACTTGGACAAACAACTTGTCTTGTTATCTTCTTAACACAAACACCATTTAAAAGTTCTGTCCCACTTGGACATGTTGCTTGTCTTGTTATTTTCTTAACACAAATTCCATTTAAATTCTCTGTCCCACTTGGACATGTTGCTGTTCTTGTAATTACCTTATGACAAGAACCTCCTATATTTGTATATCCTGAAGGGCATACTTTATCAATAGCCTTTCTAATATAAACATTCCATATGTATCCATAATAATAGCCACATCCATCACAATCTTGTAATGCAATTGGTCCAGCTACATATTCATATATTCTCGTAGAAGTATTAGCTGGAATTTGTGGACCTTGATCCTTTTTCAAGAATTTTTTATAAATACATTTTCCGCCTTCAATACCTACATAAGTATAGCCTGAAGGTGTAGAAGGACAAGTCATACTAACAGTAGTATTACTCTTATATGTACAAGTTAAACCACTTTGGCTCATTAATGTATAGCCTGATACCGTTGGACATACAGGATTATATGTAGTATTACTCTTATATGTACAAGTAAATCCATCCCTTCCTATTAATGTATAGCCTGATACCGTTGGGCATACAGGTTCATATGTAGTATTACTCTTGTATGTACAAGTATTTCCACTTTGACCTATTAATGTATAGCCTGATACTTCTGGGCATACTGGGTCATATGTAGTATTACTCTTATATGTACAAGTATTTCCATCTCTACCTATTAATGTATAGCCTGATACCGTTGGACATTCAGGATCATATGTTTTATTGCTCTTATATGTGCAAGTATCTCCGTCTCTACCTATTAATGTATAGCCTGATACTGTTGGACATATTGGATCAGCAGTTTGACTATTACTTCTATATACACAAGTCCATCCATCTTTTCCCATTCCAATTAATGTATAGCCTGATACACTTGGACATACTGGACTAGTAGTTTCCTCTGTCACCTTACGACATTTTTTGCCATTAGCAGCTGGTTCATATCCGTTAGGACACTTAATAATTACATCTGCATAAACAATTTGTTCTTCTTCTTCTTCATAAGTATATTCTTCTGAAACAACTTTAGTTTCTACCCTAACTGTATCTGAAGCAGTTACAGGATTTTTTTGCCATTTACTCCATGCACTCCAATCAGTCCAATGACCATCAGTTCTTTTTACATACTCATATTCTGTAACTGTAGCATGACTACTTGAACTGCTTGGTTTTGGATTACTACTTGAACTTGGCCTATTTGAATTTGAAGAACTACTAGGTAAATTACCCTTAGCATCTCCATGATCTCCATTATCGATAATCTCTGATTTTCCATCTGATTTTTCACAAATAAAACCTTTACAGTAGTCATAACATCCTAAGTAAACAATTATATATGCATCTTTCTTAGGACACTCCAACTTAACCTTCATCTTGTATTCATTTTCAAGTTTAACAACTTCGATATAAGAATCATCAGAAGAACATGCATTTCCATCCTCATCCATTATTTCTAATAATAAATGAGCGTCATACATTTCTCCAAGAGTTATTTTCTTCATATCTCCGACATTTTTTGGCAATCTCTCTAATGTATAGTAAGATATACCAGCATCTTTCATTCTATCTAAGTTTTGTTGATATACAGTATCAATTACTTTATTATCCGTTACTACAGTATTACTCTTACGCACAGAAACAGATAATAACCAAATAATAAAAAGTATAAATATAACAACAATAATAACCTTAAATAGAGCTCTTAATATGCTATTACTTCTTTCTTCGTCCATAATTTCCTCCCTTTAAAAAGTTTGCTTTCTATATTAGCACAAAGCATAAACCATGTCAATAAAGTTTATACTATTTTTCAAATAGAAAAAGAAGAAATATTCTTCTTTGTTAATTATATGCATTCTAATTTTTCTTTTAACACTAAAGCTGCTATTTTAGGATTTGCTTTTCCCCTAGTTTCTTTCATAATTAAGCCCACCATATAATCAAACACTCTTTTTCCATTTTTATAATCAGTTACTAAATTAGGATTATCTTCCAAAATCTTATCCACAATTTTACTAATTTCATCTTTATCACTTATTTGTTCTAATCCCATCTCTTTAACCACTACTGATGGTTCTTTATTTTCTTCCATAACTTTTACTAACACTTGCTTTCCTTGGTGGCTAGATATCTTACCATCACTTATCATATTAACTAAATCAACAAGCATTTTTGGAGTCAAAGATATATTCCTTATTTCGATATTATTTTTATTTAAATATCCAAGCACATCACCAGTTAACCAGTTAGATACCATTAACTTATCTACATTATATTTAATACATTCCTCGTAATAATCAGATATATCTTTATTTCTAACTAATGTGTTAGCATCCTTATTATTAATTTTATATTCATTCATATATTTTATTAATCTATCATACTGAAGTACTGGAATTTCACTCTTAATTTCATTAATCAATTCCTTACTAATTCTAATTCTAGGAATATTAGGTTCAGTAAAATATCGATAATCAATAGCATCTTCTTTGCTTCTAAGTAAATGTGTCGTATTATTTTCAGAATCATATCTCCTGGTTTCTTGATTAATAACTCCTCCACTATTTAATACTTCTTCCTGTCTTTTTATTTCCGCATCAATAGCCTCTTTTACCAAAGAGAATGAATTAATATTCTTCATTTCTGTTCTAATACCTAATTTATTGCTTCCTTCTTCTGCCAATGATATATTAACATCACATCTAATTTGTCCCCTATCACTTCTAGCATCAGATATATCACAATATAAAAATATATTTCTAAGCGTCTCCAAGAATGTTATAGCCTCCCTGCTAGAATGCATACAAGGACCAGTAACAGTCTCTAAAAGAGGTACACCACAACGATTATAATCCAATAAAGAATAATCTTTATAATGATCTAATGAAGCTGTATCTTCTTCTAAATGTGTATCTAATATTTCTATTTTTTTATCCTCACCATCTACATTTATCATTACATAACCATTTTTACCAATAGGATTTTTAGTTTGAGTAATCTGATAACCTTTAGGTAAATCAGGATAAAAATAATTTTTTCTTTCAAAAGATAAATATTCAGGAATAGTACAGTTTAAAGCCAAAGCCATTTTAATAGACTTCCTAACTGCTTCCATATTCACTACAGGTAATATTCCTGGATATCCAATATCAACTGGACTAACATTCGTATTAGGAATATCTGTATAACTATTTCTAGCACTAGAGAAATTCTTACTATTTGTCTTTAATTCACAATGGACTTCTAATCCAATAGTAGGTACATATTTCATTCTCTAAACCACCCTTCTTGGATTTTATTAGCTATATTTAATACTAAACTATCATTATATACATTACCAGTAATAGATAATCCTATAGGCATTGCTGACTTTTCTATACCACATATCCCACACGGTATTGTAATACTAGGATAGCCTCCAAAATTACCAATAATTAAATGCCTATCCAAAAGCATATTACATTCTTCTTTGTATTCTATCTTTTCATCTATTCTAGGAGCTACTGTTTCAGTAGTAGGCAAAATCATAGCATCGTATTTTTTAAATAGAAGGTTCATTTTATCTACTATCATTCTTCTTAATCTACAAGCATTTAAGAATAATCTATCTTGATTTTCTTTATTTAAAATATAACTACCTATAATAAATCTTCTCTTAATAGAACCTGAAAAACCATTAGTTCTAGTATTGGTAATAATTTCTTCTACTGTCTTACCATCTATAGTATTTCCAAAATGAATACCAGTTAAATTAGCATCATTACTAGTAGCTTCAGCATTAGATATAGCCATATATGCTGGATATATCATTGTAAGTAATTCCATAGGTATACTTTCTTCATATACTTCCATACCTAATTCCTTACATTTGTCTATCGTTTTATCAAATTTATCTAATAATTCATTAGTTTCTGTTCCATATAGACTTCTATCAACAATCTCTTTTATATAAAATAATTTCTTTCCTTTAATATCATTATTTAAATTATCTACATAACTAATATCCTCATCAGGTAAACTAGTCATATCACGAGGGTCTCTTCCTTTAATAACATCAGTAACAACTGCCACATCATAAACATTATTAGCAATAACTCCAACAGTATCTAATGATGATGCATAAGGAAATAAACCATATCTAGATATTCTACCATACGTTGGTTTAAAACCAACAGTACCAGTATAGGAAGCAGGCTTTCTAACAGAGTCACCAGTATCAGAACCTATTGCAAAAGGAACTATACCCAATTTAACACAAGCAGCACTACCAGCAGAAGATCCTCCAGTCATTCTCTCTTTATCATATGGATTACGAACAATACCAGTATGACCCGTCATACCAGTTCCACCCATAGCAAGTTCATCCATTACTGTTTTACCTACTAAAGTAGCACCAGCAGATTTTAATTTATCATATACTGTAGCATTATAAACAGGAACATAATTAGCTAATATTTTAGATGAAGCCGTAGTTAAAATACCTTTAGTAGATATATTATCTTTTAAAGCATATGGAATACCAGATAGTATACTATCAGATTTAACCTCAAGGTAATCATCTAATATTGTTACAAATGAATTATATTCTTTTTGATACTTCTTTGCCATATTGACGCTATATAAGAATACATCTTTAACTGTACTTTTACCAGTATCTAATTCACTTCTTACCTCTCTTATATTCATACTATTCAACCACCTTTGGTAACTTAGTTTGATTATATTGTTTATTACTTACATTCTTAAGAATATCATCATTAGATAATTCATCCAAAACCTTATCTTCTCTTGGACTAACTTCTACATCAAAAGGATAAAACATAGGCTCTATAGAAGATATTCCTTGCATCTTACCTATCTTCTCTATTTCACTAATATTTCTATCTAATTCTTCATGCATTTCTTCATATTCACTATCACTGACTTCAAAAAGTAAAGTTTTAGCCAATTTATTAACCATTTCTCTTTCCATAATAATTCCTCTTCTCCTAACTAGTATATCATATAAATAAAAAGAAAAAAAGGATAAAATCCTTTAATATTGTACTATACTAGTACACATTTCCATTTTATATTTCCAATATTCTTGATGAAGCCTTGATGCAAAATTACTAACAATATTAAAGTATGACTGATAGTCATCTGAGTCACCCAGTTTAGACAAAGCTACTATTACATAAGGATTATCTGCAAAAACAATACCAACATCATGTATCACTTCATTTGCCCATCCTGATTTATTAGCAATTCTATATTTTCCACCATTAAGAGGCTTAAATGTAGCATTCAAATAGTAATTCATAAGTTCGTTACTATCATCTGTATCTTTAAGATAATAGTTATATAGTTCATTCATATAAATTCCCGCATCGTATGCTGTAATATTTCCCCAATTAGTATTAGTAGTAAATATTGTCTCCGTCCCCAAATTTTCCCAAAACGAAAGAACATTTTCTCTACCATATTCTTCTAATAACATTATATAAGCAATATTATCACTATTCTTAATAGAATAACCTACTAAATCCCTAATAGTAAATTGAGTACCCTTTTCCATATTCTTAATCTTACCAGTACCATCTACATAATGACGAGATTTATATTCTAATTCTTTATTTAAATCAGTTTTACCTTCACTAGCCAATTCATATATATATGTGCTCAAAGGAGCCTTGACAGTACTTGCTCCCCATATACTACCATTTTCATTATAACTAACAGTAAATCCCGTATATATATCTTGATACTTAAAAGCATAATATCTATTGTCGCTCTTATAATAATTATTTATCTCTTTAATAATATCCTTAATATTATCAGGTAAATTTTTAATATCTACTCTTGAATTAATACAAGAAACTAATGTAGAAGCTGCTATATTCTTCTTAATTTCTACTTTATTAGTATTATCCTGATATATAGAAATACTATCATATTCATCCATATAAGTATCAATAATTAAAAATGCTTTAGTAGATATAAAAGTAATAAGTATAATATTAATAACTACTAATAACTGTAAAAAATTTTTAAAAGTAAAATACTTCTTTACTTTCTCTATCATACTAGCCATTCCCTTCATAAAAATTATATCAATCATAATGATTATAGTCAATTAAAAAAACAAATACATAAAGTACTTGTTATTTTTAATTACTTGCCCACAGGTAAAACACTTATAGATTTAGCCACCTCTAAAATCTCACTACATTTCATAGTATCACTAGCAATATAGTATTCAATTCCATTACTAAACCAATTAGCAGAGCTATCATTAATTATAGCTACTGACCCACCAATCAACTCAACATCACCATATGTAGGAATTATTTCCGGAGATTTAGAAGCCACTACAGGTTCCTCCACTATTGTAAATGAACTATCACCAGTAAATGTTAGTATAAGCCTTTCACCATCTTCTGTAGATACTCTTTCTTGATTAGTTAAATATGTATTAGCAGGTAAATACATAGGATATATTACATCATCCAAAGTAGCGCTCTCTTTAGTTTTATTTTCTTCATTATTACTTTCTTCATTTGGAACTTCTACATTATTAGTATCCAATATACTACTCAAATCAAAATAATTATCGCTAAAATTCTTAGATAAATCTATTTTATTAAATACCATCTTAATTTCTATGTTACCATCTTTATCCATAACTTCAACTTTATTAGGTAAATAGTCATTACCAAAATACACTTTTTGTGAAACTAATTTAGGATTATTAGGGAAATTAACTTTTGTTTCAAAAACATAACCATTATTATCAGAACTAAATTTTCTTTCATTATCATTAGATATATCATCTAGCAAACTAGAAAGTAAATATACTTGGGAATTATTATATGGCCAATCACTTTGAAATTTAAAACTCTTATTCAAAGATGGTGTTACTACAAAAACTCCTTCTCCATTTCTTAATATAATCTGTTCATGATCGCTAATTGTATTAACTAATTCAATTTTATAATTATCATCTGCCATATATGATACATATATATTATATGTATAAATATCTTCATTATTCACAAGTTCCATTTGCCCTTCCAAATAATATGATTTGGCATTATCTACTATATTCTTATATTCTGATAATACATCCTTTTCTCCCTTTTTACCACATCCTGTTAAAAATAATCCACATAAAAGCATTACTAAAAAGATTTTTTTCATATCTCACCTCATTCAAATCTTTCTATGTAATTATATGGACAAAATTTTCTATTATGATGAATAATTTCATTATTTTTGGTAAAAATATTATTATCAAGGAGGAAAATTATGAACACATTATATAAAATCACATTAATACTAGCTATAGTAGGATGTATTAATTGGGGATTAGTAGGATTATTTAACTTTAACTTAGTTGAATATCTATTCGGAGATGGAGCACTATTAACAAGAATAGTATATGTATTAGTACTTGCCTCTGGCCTAGTTAATATTGGACTTCTTATGCATGATCTAGATTAAAAGAACACTTCCATGGAAGTGCTTTTTTATTTATTTACTATTTTCAAATTATTTAATGCATTCTTACATTCTTCGATATCATTAAAATGTATCGTACCTGTCTTTAATTTCTGATAATCTTCATTGCCCTTACCAAGTACTAAAACTATATCATTCTCTTTGGCATTGTTAATAGCATAATTAATAGCCTCACGTCTATCTACAATAACTTTATAATTATTTAAATTCCTTATATCCAAAGTCATCATATTGATAATATCAACTGGATCTTCACTACGAGGATCTTCATAACAAAATATTGCCAAATCAGCATTAGTAGCTACTATCTTACCTACTTTTCTACGTTTCATAGTATCTCTTTCTCCAGCTTGGCCAATGACTACTATTAAATGATTATACTTAATACCATGAATAAAATCTAATAATTTAGTAATACCAGCTTCTGTATGAGCATAATCTACTATCACAGAAAAATTTTGCCCTAAGTTTATAAATTCCATTCTACCATCAACATGTAATACTTTAGTATTAGAAATTAACTTTTCTATATCATAACCACTGGCTATACACATAAGAATAGCACAAGCTAAATTATAAACATTAAATTCTCCTACCAAAGGAGATACAAGATTATATGTCTTATTTTTATATTTAAATGTAATTTCTGTTTTATTAACCATCAAAGTATAATCAACTATTTGAAGATCACAATCATATTCTTTACCATATGTTAATATATTAGATCTAACATAATCATAACATTCTTGATAATGAAGGTCATCACGATTTAAAATAACATATCCATCACTCTTACATAAACATAATATCTTTTTCTTACATTCTATATAATTATCTAATGTCTTATGATTATTCAAGTGTTCACTTGTTATATTAGTAAGACCAATAACATCAAAAGATAAATCATTAATTCTATTAAATAGCATTGCCTCACTAGATAATTCCATACATACGCTATCACAACCAGAATCATATATATCATCTAAATATTTATATAATTTATCAGCAGAAGGCGTTGTGTTATCTGTTTTCCTATTAAATTTACTTGTGGCATATCCATTAGTACCCATATAACCACACTTATCTTGTCCAATCAATTTAGATACTATCGTAGATACACTTGTCTTTCCATCAGTACCAGTAACTCCTAACATATGAAGCTTATCACTCGGATTATCATATATCAATTTAGCTAGTCTGGATACTTCTAAATTAGGATTGTTTACTACTACATAAGGAACACTACTTTCTACTTGATGACTAGTAACCAATGCTACTGCACCATTTTTAATAGCCTCATCAATATAATCATGTCTATCTACTGTAGCTCCTTTAATGCAGACAAATAAATCCCCTGGATGAGTATCTTTACTATTTACAGAAATGCCATTAATTTCTACATCATAATTACATTTAAATAATTTATTTAGTTTTATCATATTATCATCTCTCTATGAAATATTCATTATACCATACTAAGAAAGCATAAATAGTATATATCTTTCTTTGATTATTCTTCTCATTCTTATAATGTTCATCTAACAATTTATTAATTTTATCAATATTAAAAAATTCACTAACCCATTCTCTATTAAACATATCATGAACTAAATTATAATATTTTTCTTCTCTTAACCATTCCCTTATAGGAACTAAAAATCCCATTTTCTTTCTTTTAGA
>JAEEGL011123835.1_pt1 | contig 13982 bp, 15 predicted proteins | sample 9134231 | NCBI WGS metagenome assembly JAEEGL01 (sample SAMN16246548, study PRJNA631951) | gut metagenome | biome: gut microbiome; feature: rumen; material: fiber-attached | host: Bos | place: Iran: Karaj | collected 2018-10
ATTCCACAGAAAATACGGATTTATGCTCACGATATCCTCGGGAGCGCGTACTTACACACGGCTTCGCGGCGTTCGCGAGATTTCCAATCTCTGCTCTCTTTTCGGCATGACCGACGAAGAGACCATCGCGGCGTTGAACTCCGTATCGGCACTTTTGAATCCGCAGAATGCCGTAACGGTAAATCCGCGGAATTTCGGTGTGCCCTCGGAGAGCGGCAGCCCGTTCGACAAAAGCACCGCCTGCGAAGAATCCGGCGACTGCTCCGAGTGCGCCGAATGTGCCGAATACAACGAACCAGACGAATCTGAGGAATGCGAGGAGAACATCGGAAACGCGGAGGAGATATCATGAAAGCGCTGCCGCCGACACTGAGGATCAATAAACGCTATGTCCTGTGCAGAATCGTCCCGCACGGCATTGATGCGGACGGAAAAGCGGTCTATTATGCCGTCTACGACGCGATCTCCTCCCTCTTCGGCGATAACGGCGCCGCCGAGATCGGCATGAGCGTCGTCCACACCGAAGGAAACTGGGCAATAATCCGCTGCACACGGGGAACCGAGAAGAAACTTCAGGCGGCAATCTCGACCGTCTGCTCAATCGGCGATATGCCGTGCGCAATCCGACCCGTCCTCACGTCGGGAACTATACTCACGCTTAAAGAGAAGATTCGCGCCGCTGAGAGCCGTGCGGACGGCGAGGGCTGTGAGAACTGTGAGGACAGTGCGGTATCTGCGGAATGTGCAGAAACAAATCTGCTATATGCAAAAAAGGACATAATCATAAAAGATATTCCCTATCGTCCCGTGAGAGTATCGCGGGAAAAGATTGATTTATATAAAGAGGGAATAAAAAGCCAAGATTCTTTGTATTACACAATAAAAGATATTGAGGAGTTACAATGCAACCAATGAACGCTCAAATGGGAGGATACGACAGGGCAATAACGGTTTTCAGCCCTGACGGACGCTTATATCAGGTTGAATACGCCAGAGAAGCGGTAAAGCGCGGAACAACGGCACTCGGAATCAAATGCAGGGACGGCGTCGTCTTAATCGTCGACAAACGCGTAAGTTCAAGACTTCTCGAACAGTCATCAATCGAGAAGATCTTCAAGATCGACGAGCACATCGCGGTCGCATCCTCCGGACTTGTCGGAGATGCAAGGGCACTCGTCGACCGCGCCAGAGTCGAGGCACAGATAAACCACGTTTCATACAACGAAGCCATCGACGTCGAGACACTCTCGAAGAAACTCTGCGACCACATGCAGACACTGACGCAGTTCGGCGGCGGCAGACCATACGGCACCGCGCTCCTAATTGCGGGCGTAAGCGACGACCTGCCGCGCCTCTTCGAGACCGACCCGTCGGGAACCCTTCTCGAATACAAGGCAACCGCAATCGGAACCGGAAGAGCCGCCGTCATGAAGGTCTTTGAGGAAGACTACAAAGACAAAATGGCTATTTCGGACGCAATCCCAATGGGACTCAAAGCCCTTCATGCCGCGACCGAAGGCAAATTCGACGTCAACACTGTCGAGATTGGCATCGTCGACCTGAAGACCGCGTCATTCAAGAAGATGACCAAGGAAGAGGTCAAGGTCTGCGTCGACAAATTCGAGGCAGCCGTAAAGAAGGAAGAGAAGAAAGCCGAAAAAGCCGCGAAGGCAAAGACCGCGGAGAAATCCGGGACGAAAGACGACGCGGCGGCAAAGAAATCAAAGACCGATAAGAAAGAGTGAGGTGTAAAATTGATATCTCTTGAGCAGGCAGTAGTGGCAAGGCTCGAGAGCCACGGGGAGAAGTTTGAGATCCTCGTGGATCCCGATGAAGCGGCGCGCATACGTCAGGGCGAAAAGATCAATATCGAGGATGCGGTTGCGGCACTGTTCGTATTCGAGAACGCATCCAAGACCGACAAAGCTTCGGACGAATCCCTTAAGAAAGTCTTCGGAACGACCGATTTCGAGACAATAGCCCAGCGTATCATCACGAAAGGCGAGATTCACCTGACCGCGGAACAGAGAAAACAGATGGTCGAGATGAAGCGCAACCAGATAATCACCTTCATCTCGCGCAACGCGATAAACCCGCAGACCAAACTTCCGCACCCGCCAAAGCGCATCGAGATGGCAATGGAGGAGGCAAGAGTCAGCATCGACCCGTTCAAGCATGTCGACGAACAGGTAAAAGACGTTATGAAAGCCCTCAGACCGCTGATTCCGATTAAATTTGCGGAAGCGCGCTATGCCGTAAAGATACCCGCGGACTTTGCGCCCAAGGCATACGGCGAGCTTGCGGCGGCGACGACACTCGAGAAGGACGAGTGGCAGAAAGACGGCTCATGGATATGCATATGCAAGATTCCCGCCGGAATTCAGGGCGAATTCTTCGACCTCGTCAACCGTCTCACCAAGGGTGACGGCGAGGTAAAGCTTCTCAGTCAGGACTGAGAAGATCCTCCGCACCCCCTCCGCCGCGGCATGCGAAGGTGCCTTTTAGGTGGATCATATAAGAAATATTAAAGAACAAACCAGTCATAATTAATAAGGTTACAAATCCAATATATACAGACCTAAATTCGGGGCTAAGAAACAATGGCAAAATCAAGTAATCAGAGAGCAAAAGGAAGGGTTGTCGGAACATCGGGCAGATTCGGTCCCAGATACGGCAGATTCCTGAGAAAACGCGTCAACGAAGTCGAGAAAATTGCAAAGGCAAAACACGTATGTCCGAACTGCGCAACCGAAGCCGTTACCAGAAAGGGAACGGGCATCTGGGAATGCAAGAAGTGCGGATACAAGTATGCCGGCGGAGCATATGTCCCGCAGACGCCTAACCTTAAGGTTGCACTCCGTACAATTGAGCGTTCATTAATTAAAGAGTAAATGAGGTCTTAATTTATGTCAGGTTATAAGTGTGCAAGGTGCAAACAAAAAGTGGAGATTGATATCAATGTCCGCTGTCCCTACTGCGGTCACCGCATTCTTTTCAAAGAGCGTGGCGCAGGTATCAAGACTGTAAAAGCCCGATAAATGGAAGTTACCACTTCGCGCAAACCTGCACCGCCCCTTAGAACATTTTCAAAGGATCTTGCATTTTCCCTCGGCGGACACTATTCGCCGCGGGGAAAGGCAGGACTTGGCGACATTACAGGCATCGACGACGATCTTCTGATTGTCTCAAAATCAGGCAGATATTTTTTGATTGAAGTTTTTCACGATGAAGAACCCGTATTCGGTTTCATGTTCACCTCGTATTCCGTGGAGAATCGCGAAGGTGAACTCATAAGAGGTCTGGTTACGGGCAACCAAATTATTTATGATAAACTGAGTTCATATATCAAAGTTTGTAAAACAGAAGATAATCAGGATGTGCTTATCTTTGACGGCGCACAGAGAAGGCGTTATGTCCTCAGACTCAGGCAACCCAAAGAAGAATAAAGCGGTCTTTCGTTTCGAGACGCCGTATGCAAGGACCGTCTGGCAGGCTGTTCTGCCGGAGGACGAGGATATGGGGCGTTCGTCCTCGAAAGTCACGCTCTGCGAGGAGGGTGATGTGCGGGCGATTGTTCTGACCGTCGAGGCTGACGATATATCGGCACTTCGTGCGGCACTTAATACATGGCTACGATTAATTCAGATCTCCGAAGAGATGCAGGAGGCAATAAGAGATGAATAATATACCACCAAAGGTTCAGAATCAGCTGGCTATGCTCCAGCAGGTACAGCAGCAGCTTCAGACAATTCTTCAGCAGAAGGCAAGTTTCGAGATGGCGGCAAAGGAAGCCAGAAAAGCCATCGAAGAGCTTTCCTCGGCAAAGGAAGATGCGGTTGTATACACTACAATCGGTTCGGTCATGATGCAGAAGGACAAGGCTTCGGTCGAGGCGGACTTAAACGATAAGGTCGAGACTCTTGAGCTTCGCGTCAAGTCGCTCGAGAAGCAGGAAAAGGCTCTTCAGACGAAGTTCGAGCAGCTTCAGCAGCAGATTCAGAGCGCCGTACAGGGCACTGCCGGCGCAGGCGCAGGTACGCCGCCGTCTGCCAACTGATCCCTTTTTCAATACTTTTTACAACGCTTTTTGGCGCATTATTTCCCACATTGATTCACACATTGATTCACACATTGATTCACACATTGATTCGCACATTGATTCACAGATTAATTCACGCACGAATTCACACATTATTCATACATTTCTGCGCATGTTTATCCCCGCATTTATCTGCGCGCCGTGCTGTTTTTTGTGACTTCGCGCGAAAATCCTTCGGCAGCGCAGTTACAAAAGAAAACGTTTAAAGCCTTATCAGTTTAACATATATAGCGCACCAGCCCCGCCTTAACTCAGACTGGTAGAGTGCGCGGCTGTAGTTTGGTTTGCCCGATACGATGTCGAGCAACTGCGCGGCTACCGCGATGTCCCCGGTTCGAATCCGGGAGGCGGGATCTGTAAATCGCGTGGGTCTGGTGTGTTGAACTGCCCAGCTAGTGTAGAGGCCTATCATGCAACCCTGTCACGGTTGCGACTCGGATTCGAATTCCGAGCTGGGCGCTTTGTTTTTCGTTCTTTTGTGTTCTTGTGCGTCTTGAATTTTGTTTTTTTGTTTGTTTTTTGTTTTTTTTTGCTTTTTGTTCTGTTTTTCGTTTGTTCTTTGAAATTAACCCTCGGAGCGGATGCTCTGTTGCGACCGAAGCAGATTGAATAGATTAAAAAACCCCTAAGTGCAATATAGTATGCTGACATCGTTGATGTCCTGCATTGCCCAGCTAGTGTAGAGGCCTATCATGCAACCCTGTCACGGTTGCGACTCGGATTCGAATTCCGAGCTGGGCGCTATGTTTTTTTGGATTTTTTGCGAGTACTTTCCCGTGTATTATCGATTATTGTCGATTACTGTCCGGTACTTTGCCTGCCGTGTCATGGATTGTTTCGGCGCGCTTTTTGCAGGCTGTGCTGCAGGCTTTCGATCGTCATAATCAATCCGACCGCGCAACGTCGATTAACAATTGTGAATTTCGATTGATGAAATTATCTTAAATCTTTAATATAATTGACTAAATTAAAAAATTCCGCCTGTGAATACATTATTTAATAATGTAGAAGGGTTAACATGTATTAAAAATTGGAGGAAACAATGTCACAGATAGGAGTAGACGCAGTATTCCAGGCAATGTTTTTGCTTACGGATATGAGGGAGCTGTTCAGACAGAATGCTCCTTTCCACGATTTCGAGGGAGAAGACAAAGAGAAGGCGGAAAAGATCATAGAAGGTCTTAAAAAGCAGATAGCCATTCTTGAAAAGGAGGTGCTCTGATGCCGAACATAGGAAATATGGAAGCCCGAGAGATTGAGGAACTGTTTATCAACGTCAGCCCCACACAGGCGGGCGGCAGACTCACTCCCGAGGCGCAGAAGGCGGTTCTGTCATATTCCGACGGTTATTCCGTCTGTGATAACTGTGTCAGACCCTTCAGACTGGACTACATCAAGAAACCCGCACTTGCCGATTTCCACGTTGAAGTCGCGGAATGGCTCAATATGGGTATTGCAAGAGTGGTCCCCGGAGCCAGACGCGGTTTCCAGGCAATAGCAAACTCGCTTGTCGAGAAGGGCGACCCCGTAATCCTCTCGTCGCTTGCGCACTACACCGAGTATGTCTCGATTGAGCAGGCGGGCGGCATTCCCTGCGAGATCCCCAAAAACGAAAAGAATCACATCACGGCAGAGAACACCGCGGCAAAGATCGAAGAGGTCATCGCAAAATACAAGAAGACCCCGCCCCTGATGTATATCGACCACGTCGACTATCAGTTCGGAAACCTTCACGACATCGAAGGCATTGCAAAGGCGGCTCACAAATACGACGTGCCCGTTCTCTTAAACGGCGCATATACCGTCGGCACGATGCCGATTGACGGCAAGAAGCTCGGCGTCGACTTCATAGTCGGCTCGGGACACAAGAGCATGGCGGCACCCGCACCTTCGGGAGTCGTCGCGGTCACGGACGAGTATGCCGATAAGATATTCAACACCACAAAGGTCTCGGGTGATGTCACCGGAAGAAAGTTCGGAATAAAAGAGATTCAGATAATCGGATGTTCGCTCATGGGTGCAACCATGGCGGGTCTTGTCGCCTCGTTCCCCGCGGTCAGGAAGCGTGTCGAGAACTGGGACACCGAGGTTAAGCACAGTCAGATTGTCATCGACGCTCTCACCGACATCGACGGTACCGTCTGTTTAAGCGACAACCCGCGCCAGCACACCCTTACAAGAGTCGACACAAAGAACTCGTTCGACAAGGTCGCCGAGACACACAAGAAGAAAGGATACTACTTCGCCGCGGCACTCAGAAAGCGCGGTATCTGCGGAATCATCCCCGGAACCACACGTATCTGGAAGTATAACGTCTACGGACTTACCGACCGCCAGACAAACTACCTTGCCGAATCCTTCAAGGCGGTTGCCGAGGAGAACGGTCTTCCGGTCTCGAACTGATCCGCGTTTATACGCGCAAAAAAACAAAGAAAAAAGGAGGAGACTCCACAGGTATCTTCCCCTTTGGTATTTTCTTCTTTTATTCGGAAATTAAAAATAAATTAAAAGTCAGGGTATTTCAGACCCGTCGTTTATCTGCATAATACGGGATATAATCATGTCAAAGACTGTGATGGCAAAATACGGAGAACTCTTCTTAAAGAGCGAGTCCGTACAGCGCTTTTATACCAAACTGCTGACGAAGAACATTCGCGGCATACTTGACGCGGAAGGAATCGATGCCGGGATAGTCCTCCATCGCGGCAGAATCCTCATAGGCGACAGCGCAAAAGGCGACGATGTAAATGCGATAGCCGCGGCAGTCTCAAGGGTTTACGGCATTGTCGGTCTTTCCGTCGCCGAGATGACGGGAAACGACCTTGAATCGCTCGGCAACGCCGCCTCCGAACTCTCGAAAGGGAAACTTAAGAGCGGCATGAGTTTTGCCGTCCGCGCCAGACGCTCCAACATCAAAGAGTTCACGAGTCAGGAACTCGGCGCCGCCGTCGGTGACAGAGTCTACGATACCGCGGAGGGTCTGAGAGTCGATCTCACAAACCCCGATTACGAGGTCTTTGTAGAGGCGCGTCGTGAGGGCGGACTTGTCTACGACGAAGTTATCGAGGGTCCCGGCGGACTGCCGCTCGGCACTCAGGGAAGGGTCGTATCTCTTCTCTCCGCAGGCATAGACTCACCCGTTGCGGCATGGCTCATCATGAAACGCGGCACCGTCGTAACGCATATTCACTTCAACGGCGGCGAACACATGGGCGCCGACACACGTAAAGGAGCGCTTGCCAACCTGTGCGCTCTCTCGAGATGGACGAGCGGGCACAACCACGACATGTACGAGGTGAATCTCGCACCCTTCTATGACGAACTGATTAAACTCAAGAACGTCAAAAACCGCTGCATCATCTGTAAAAGGTTCATGCTGCGCTGTTCCTGCGAGATTGTCCGCCGCTACGGCTATGACGGCATACTCATGGGAAACAATCTCGGTCAGGTGGCATCCCAGACCATAGTCAATATGGGTGTTATCGGCGCCGCCGTCCCCTCCGGAATTCCGCTCCTTCAGCCGCTCCTTACATATGACAAGGAGGAGACCGTCCGCATCGGAAGGCGCATAGGAACTTTCAGGGACAATGTCGGCGATGTGGGATGCAGGGTCGTTCCCAAACACCCGGCAATCTCGGCAGATCTTTCCGAGGTGATTGCTGACGAGAAAGAACTCGATCTGGACGGACTTTGCGAACTCTGCCTTAAAAGCACCGTAAAATACAGGGCGGTAAACGGAGAACTTACCTTAAGCAATGTAAAGGCGCACGAGTTCAAAGACGGCGACGAAGACTGACCGTAAACCTTTGAAAGATTGCAAAATATTGCAAAATATTGCAAATGATCGGAAAAGATTGCAAAAGATTGCCTGGAAGATTTATTGAAATCTTCAGATAATACTCTTTTTACTCTCTGCCGCTGCAATTTCAAAAGATTCATATATTGTATTCCCGTAAAAATCGAAACTTCTTTTTAAGTGAGATTAGAAATTATCTTTCATAATATGGCAAAGAAAAAAGACGACAAACCGGAGCCGACCTCGGTCTTATATTATTACTATACGCAGGAGCGATGGGATAACTGGCTCAAAGTCCTCGCCGAAGCCGATTTCGAAGGCGACGAAAACTCCGACGAGATGCCCGAGGGTCTCTCATCGCTGGACAACTTCACCAAAGACGTCAATGTCTCGGTGATGAAGATAGTCAAGGTCTTCCAGAACGGCAGTTACGATGCCAAGACGGCGCTGGCAAAACTCGACGAGGTTGAAGCCATCATCATGGGCGAAGTCCCCGACAGCGATATCGCCGATATCGTCCAGGGTCTTCAGATGCGCTTCCTTGTTCTCTTCATCTCCTGCAAGAGATATATTGAGGGCAATATCGGCGAGGGCGAGATCAAGGATCTCGTAAAAGCCGGCAGAAAACTCCCCGAGGACGACATGGAGAAGGTGCTCGACATTGCGGCAACAATCGGCGCCAAGGTCATAAACGGCGAGAAATGCTGCTCGAAATATCTCAAGGACGACTCCGACGACGAACCTATCATGTTCGACGAGTGGCTCGGCGAGATAGACGACCTCGGCGAGGCGCTTGCTTCGCTCAAGAAGTTCGACGAAGAGTTCGGCATCGACGTCTGAAATGCACGTCTGAAAAGCCATAGCGAAATCGGATAAATCCGATATTGACAATAAAACGATTGACAATAAAACGACTGACAATATAACCCGAAAACACAATCATCTTTTTTGTATCATGTCGATAGCACAGAAAGCAAGGTTTAAAGGCGCAAAAAAACTCGAAAATATCGTGGGATATCGCGTTCCCGAATTCGCGTTCAAGGGGCAGTTCCTTGAGGCTGTCTGTGCCACCGTGGACTATAACCGCATGGATAAGCGCCTGAAGACCCAGCTCACGAACTTCTTCAAGGCGTTCCTTAACTGCCGCTGCAAGACAAATCCCTTATGCGGATGCGCCGAGAGGAAGTTTGCCGCCGAAATCCTCGAACTGCGAATGAGCGGAATGAACCACCGCGAGATCTCCGAGTTCCTTTTGGACGAATACGGAATCGACCTCTTCCCCACCGACATCTTAAGCTATCTCGAAGAGTCGGTTCATCTACTCGAAGCCGTAAAGGATGTCTCGACGATAGAGGGAAAAGAGAAGCTTGCGGCAAAGACCGCCGAAGTTATCGGTAAGATAGAGGGATAATATGAAATCCGACAGTAAAGTTAACGAACCTGTAATGGAATGGGACAGCAAAGTCCTGATGTATACGAATCCGCTGATACTGAAGCAGCTCTTCGGCGCTCTCGGCGCGAGTTTTCTTATAGTCTATCTCATTCTCCTGCTCGCCACGGGCTTTGACCCCGAGATGATCCCGTTCTTATTCGGTCTGCTCCTGCTCTTTCTCTTCATCTGCCTGCTCGCATTCGTTGCCATGGCGGTCATGGGAGGATACTATCTCGTTCACAACACGCTCGGTGAGAAGAGTTTCGTCTGCGAGACCCAGAGGAGCCAGACGCGGCTGATGAAACTGCTCTGCGCCGTCGGTTTCTTCGGAGGCATGTCGCAGGGGAATTACACTCTTGCGGGTTCGTCCGCTCTTGCCGCGTCCAGACTTAAGGAGGAGATGAAGTGGAAGGATGTGACTTCGGTGACTTACAACCCGAAACGTCGTTATATCTACGTAAAGACGGGTCTCTTTGCGCCGCTTGCCATATTCTGCAACCCGGACAACTATGACGCGGTTGAGAAATTCGTCCGCGATCACACTCAGCCGTATCTCGATAAGATAGAAGCCGCGAAGAAAGAGGCTGCCGAAAAGAAAAAGAAGTGAGTCTGAATTTTATATTGTAATTGATTATCCTTTATTTTCTGTCCTTTATCCGTTATCCATTTTATCCGTTATTCAGGCGTCCTTTTTGAAGAATACATAGACGGGATAGTGATCCGAGACTTCGGCGGCAAACTCGTGAGTGAGGTTATACACTTCGTCGAATCTGAATGCGCCCGCATCTCCCGTGTAGAAGATATTCGGTTTCGTGGAGACGATTCTGTCATAGGTATTGTCGCCGGAGGCAACCGTAGTATCGACCTCGTTACCGATGATCCAGATATAGTTCTCGGATTTCAGCGGCACGTAGGAGGTCTCGTCGAAGTATCTGCCGTCGGCGTTGTAGTCGCCCATCACTATGACAGGCTCATCGGCGGGCAGGACGCCTTTTGCGTATTCGGCGACCTCGTAGAGGGATTTGATCTCGTTTGCGGCATCATCGGGGTCGGTATGGATTACCGCGAAAGTGGCGTTGAAGATGCCTTCGTTCGACTTGAAAGACGCTATGTAAGGCGTTCTGTGGAAGATATCGCTCGTCTGCGGATAGGTAAACGCCGTGCCTACCGGCGAGACCGTCCTTGTATTGTAGACATAGGCATACTGCTCCTTGCTTGAGGTGCGTCCCAGTCTCTCGCTTACCAGATACGCGTAGGAAGAACCGTCGGAGTTTACCTGCTTTATAAGGTTGTCCAACGCCGTTCCCGAACTGTCCCGTATCTCCTGAACGGCGATGATGTCGTATGTCCGTATAATGTCGGAGAGCACATTCATGACATCGGCTTTTGCGCTCTTTGACTGCCCGAATACCTGAATATTGAATGAGCCGACCTTCAGCAGATCGGAATTGTGCTGATTGTCTTTTACGTCCGCGTTCGATACGGACGACATTATGGTATCCTTCTGTGTGTATCCCGCCGCAATAATCACGACTATGATAATTGCGAGATAAAGCAGCTTTGTATTGTCATTCTTTCGTTTACGTCCTTTTCTTGCCATGTATTCTTCTCCGTATCCCGTTTCCGTTTATCCTGTTTCCCGGTATTCTGTTTCTCAGTTCCTGTCTTTCCGTATTCAGTCTATCTGTCTTACGGTTCTCCCTGTCTTACGGTCCGTCCGAACCCGGATTTCAACGCGTAATCACGTAATCGCCGGATACGAGAACCCTCTCGTCGAAACCGTCGCCGTTGTAGACGAAAACCGTTATCGGCTCGCCGCGCCCGAAGGCTCTCATCTTCTCGTCGTATATCCTTCGCACGGGCTTCAGTCCGTTTTCGCCGAGATGCTCCAGGACTCGTTTATAAAAATCGCGTTCCTGAACTAAAAAGTCTTTTTCATACGCCGCCGTCATCTCCGCGGTCTTTCTGCATTCTTCGTCGGAGATTTCGGCATTGTATTCCCCGTGATCGTTCAGACCCGAGATCTGTCTCCAGTCGACATTGCCGTATTCGTCCGCTTCCCGATGGAGCATATACGGATAGATGCGGCAGATCTCGAAGCGGTCGCCGTATATTTCGCACCGGCGATCTTTGTTCAGGAATGCGCAGTCGCCGTTCTCCTTCACTTTAAGCGCGTATCCAGAGACATAAAAATGCCCCTCATTATCGCAGATCTCGAAATACGGCGCCGGCACAATCATGTCGGGATATTTTTCCTTTGCGCGGCGGCAGTCTTTTACGAGAAGAAAGACGTGGTCGTTGTATTCCTTCGTGCAGCACCTGCCGCAGAGCGTGCATCTGAATCCGACTTCCCTGATTATCTTTTCAAGTTCCGCACGCGGATATGCCTCAAGCGAGGATATCTCTTCGTCAATAGCGTTAATCGCGGATTCGATGTCTTTAATTGAGTTTACCGAGATGTTATCAGCCTTCTTTTTCTGTCGCTGCCTGTGGCACTAACTGTGACGCTCGCTGTGCCGCGCCTCTTACGGTACCACCTTTATATGTCATGATATGCAATGGCATGCGTTATATGCCGTGATATTTTATGATTCATAGAATTATTTGACGCCGATAATGTAAATATATCCGTAATTCGTGGAATTGCGTATGCCTAAAAAAGATAAGGAGTGGTTGAAAGGAGTGGTTGAAAAGATTGGTTGAATTTGGGTTATATTTGGTGATATTGAATATTTGAGGTGATTAATTATGGATTCAGTGAAGTTTGCGGTATCGGTTTTGTATTGTAGTCATCTTCAGCATTGTTTTTTTCTTCGTTTGGTCCTCTTTTATGTTTGTTGCCTGTTCTGTTTTCCTTCTTCGTTGCGTGTTGAGTTTGAGTTTGTGTTTGTTTTTGCCTGTTTGCCTGTTTGGGTCTGTTTGTTTTGCCTGTTTTGTTTGTTGAGTTTATGCGGTCTTGCTTGGTTTGATTTGTTTGGTGAGTAGGTGTGGGTTGTGTCTGTGGTTGTGTCTGTTCAGCGGTTGTTTTGGTTTGTGGTTGGTTCCGTTTGTTTCGGTCAGATTAAGGTCAGTTCAGCGTCTTACTGTATGGGTGATTGACGGTATTGACAGTTCATTATAGAAGGTCTCGACGTATCCGTCAGGGAATGTGACTCTCGTAATGTCCGGCGAGAGATCAAAGGTGGTAAGTTTTGCTACCGGGTGCTCCATTAATATTGCTTCAGCCTTCTGGAAGGACTGAGAGGGTGTTGTTATCGTTTTTCCGTTAACATCGTCTGACACGGCTGCATATCCGTAAACCTTGAAGCTTGTCCCCTTTGAGTCGGATGAGAGGACGTCGCCCGGCATGTTGGCATGTTTATCGTATTCTTCCTTGATCAGTTTGCCCGGGTTGGCAATATTGAGGTAGTATCCCACGTATTCCACAAAGGTCATATCGTAGTTGAAAGTCAGTATTGCATTGCCGTCATCCTGAATCTCGGCATTGTATGAGGTAATCGTCAGTGCCGACGCAGGCATTGCCGCTGCCGCAAGTGATACGATGAGCAGTATTGCTAATGGCAGTCTGAGTTTTGTGTTGCTTTTCATAATACCTCCGTTTTTATTTGTTATTTAGAGAGTAATCCCATCAGCATATAAAAGTATTCACACTCCGGAAATTTATATCCCCATGAGCAAAAAAGCGGATGAATCATTATTATTTCTGTATCGTAACGCCGACCGTAATCTCCGCACTGCCGCCGTTAGTATCGATATTTATCTTTCCGAAGAGAAGGGGGATATTCGGCGCTTTTTCGGTATCAATCTCAACGGCGACGGTAACGCTGTCTGCCGTGCTTATCCTTTCGGGAACGGCACGTATCCAGTCCCTGTTCGGGGTGACCGTGCCCGTGAGTATGCCGTCACCGCTGTTTGTGACCGTAAATTCGCTTCTGATGACAGTCGCATCTGACGCGATATCCGCGTCTTTGATGATTATCTTCCTGCGGTCTGTCTCAAGTTTCGGGTCTTTTGCAAGCGCAATCTTAACGGATATCTCAGCCCTTCCGCCGTTTGACGCGACCGTTATCCTGCCGGTGAACGGGGCGTCCGCAGCATCGGAGCCGGCGCCGTCGGGCAGCTTTGAACCGTCGATAACCGCCGCGGTTTCGAATACCTTCGCGGCGGAGAAATCGATATCTTTTCTTCCCGTGCCTCTGAAAGTAAGCCAGTCGCAATCCGATTCGAGAGTGCCGATGAGCGTGCCCTCGCCCTTGTTTTCGACCTTTATGACGAATTCGGCATCGCCGTTCCTCATCACCTTCATCTCTACGCTGTCGGGTGTGACCGAGAGTATCGGCGGATTTGGCGGATTGGTCTTTACCGGCGCAGCCTTTACGGGTTGCTGCGTCGGCGCTGCCTGTTGAGATTTTGCAGGTTGAGGCTTTACCGCTTGAGGAGTTGCATTTTGAGGCTTAGTCGTTTGAGGTTTTGCCGTTTGAGTGCTTACCGGCGTTGCCGGCGGCGTCTTTACGGGCTGTGCTTTTGCCGGCTTCGAAAACCCGAATCCCGCTCCGAATCCGAATCCTGCCCCTACTCCGGTTCCGACTCCTGTCCGCACTCTCTCTTCTCTCTCGCCGGCGGGGGGTTTTGCGGTCGCGGTCTTTTGCGCATCG
>JAEEGL013706365.1_pt1 | contig 13982 bp, 16 predicted proteins | sample 9134231 | NCBI WGS metagenome assembly JAEEGL01 (sample SAMN16246548, study PRJNA631951) | gut metagenome | biome: gut microbiome; feature: rumen; material: fiber-attached | host: Bos | place: Iran: Karaj | collected 2018-10
CCTTCCAGTCCGCGGCCAACGTCCCGATCGCTATGCTCAAGGTGCTGGCATTCTACGCGGTGTTCACGCCGCTGTCGACGATCCTGGGCAATTACCTGACCGAGACCTGCGGCTGGAACGAATATCTCGTCACGGCGCTGAACATGATCGTCAATTTCGTCACGGAATTCCTCTACCAGCGCCTGTTCGTCTTCGGAAACAGTCTCGACACGCTGAAAAAGAAGGAGAAGAAAGAGAAAACGGAAACCGACGCGCAGTAAAGCTCATTCCCCGTCCCAGAGGCACAGCGCAAGATCGACGCGTCCGTCAAGCGTGAAGGGTATGCCCTCCGCTTCCAGAAGCGCGCGGTGCGTTTCTTTCCCGTCCGGCGTGAACGCGTCCGAAAGGCCGCCGAAACGATTGACGACGCGGTGACAGGGCACGTCCGGATACGGGCAGACATGCAGCGCAAAGCCGACGACGCGGCTTCTGCGCGGATTTCCGGTAAGCGCGGCGATCAGGCCGTAGGTCGCGGCCTTTCCCTCGGGGATGCGCCGCACAAGGGCATAGATCTCGGCAAAAAGCGTTTTTTCCTGCATGAAAACAAAACCTCGCATGTGCAAAGAAGCCGCCGTATAGGGCGGCTTCTTTTTTGTTTTGGAAAATGCCGCGCCCGTCTCAGCCCTGCGGCTCGAACCACGCGGTGCCTTTGTAGCGGGTCAGGACGAACTCATAGCCGTACTCGCCCGTGCCGAGCATATAGCCGAGCGCGCCGTCGCCGTTGTTGGCCTGCGTCAGGATGAGCACCTGCTCGCCCTCGAGCTGCGTGGCGTAGATCAGGTAATCGCCGAGCGTATCGCCGAAATACTCGGGAAGCTCGTCCCAGGCCGTATAATCCTCCCAGCCGCGCTGCATGACCAGCAGGTCGGGCGCTTCGCTCGGCCGCGCGTCGAGGCGGTCATAATCCAGGCGCACATCGAAGAAGCCGACATGCGACCAGATGTACATCGTGCGGTAATCCTGGAAGCTGACGACCGCCGTGATATCGCCCTCCTCGTCGTAGACGCACCAGTCGCCGTCCGAGAGGAAATTGACGAGCTGCTCCTCGGTCGCGGGCTCGCAGCCGCGGCCTTCGCCCTGCAGATCGTGCCCGACGATATAGCGCGGGACGTAATCCTCCAGATGCAGCGCATTGTCCTCGCCGACCCAGAACTCGCCGTAGTACGCGCCGTCCTTCGTCGCGGAGATGCGCAGCGTCGGATACCACGGTCGGTTGACGTAGACCGCCACGCTCTCCCCCTCGTAGAGGATGCCGTAATCGACGATGTCCGTCGGGATCAGCAGATCCCACGAAAGCTCCGTATCGGCAAGACCGCCGCGTTCGATATTGTAGTACACGTCGTCGGTCTCTGCAGTGAGCACGCACCAGCAGAAGCCGGAGGGCTCGTCCGCGTCGGTGAATTCATATTCCACGGTCTCGAGGACGATGTGGTCCCTTTTCGCTTTCTCAAGATCGTCATAGTACTCGATCGTGAGCAGGTCCACGGGCGGCGGCGCGTCGTCCGGGATATTCGAGATATAGCGCCAGTTCCCGTTCTCGATCACGCAGTGCATGACGAAGGGCCGGGAATCGATATAGTTCTGCCAGTCCGAACGGGTATAGCGCAGCCAGTATTCGTTCCCGGCGCGCGAGCCGGAGGTGACGGTGATGGGCTGGGCGTTGGTGTCGCCGTGCAGGAAATAATAGTAGCCGCCGTCCTCGTCGAGATAGGCCCACCGGAACCAGATCGGCTTTCTGGCATAGCTGTACGGAATTCCGGTCTTTTCATACACGAAATCCCCGATCGCGTCCGCCGGGATCAGCGTCGCGTCGGTATAGAGCTCGCCGCCCTCCGCCGCTTCGATCGCCGCGTAGAGCTCGTCCGTCATCTCGGTGCCGATGCCCGCACCGTTGTAGAGCACCTCGTGCCAGTCGATCTCCTCCGGGCGGGAATAGGTGCAGACGAAAAAGCCGTTGTCCTCGAAGGAAAGGCTGTCGTTGATCGCGCGCAGCTCGTCCGCGGAGAGCGCGGCGGGCGTCTCGCCGTCCGGGGCGTCCGGAGCATCCGTTTTCCCGCCGGAAGGTTCCGCCGGCTTCAGCTTCCCGCCGATCTGAGGCTTGGTCTCGGGAGCCGGCTCGTCCTGCTTCGGATCGGGCTCGGGCTCGTCCTTCGCGTCCCCGTCCCCGGTCTGCGTTTCCGGCTGCGGCTTTGTCTTGCCGGTCAGCGCCTGCGCCGCCAACTCGGCGTCCTGCGCGTCCGACTTCTGACAGCCCGCGAACAGGCCGAGCATCAGCGTAAACGCCAGCAGGATCGAAAGAAGACGATAAAGCGTATGGCTCTTCATAGTATAACCTCCGGTATGCCTTGTTTATTTAGCCGGACGGCGCGAACTTGAACTCGGTTTTTGCGGGCAAATTCACGCCAATCCCGCGTCAAACGCCTTGACAATACACAAAGTATTCTCTGCGGCGTTTTCCTTGCCTTGACGCAAATTTGCTCCGCAAAAACTCCTGCGGACGTAAAACAGGTATTTTCAGTCGATTTTTTCTTTTCCGATGCAGGCGGGCTGTCGCCCCTCAAAGAGGAAAGGGAGACCAGACATCGTTTTAAGCGTGTTCAAATTCACGCCGTCCAGCTACTCCATTATATTCGGTCTTTGGGAAAAAAGACAGACTTTTTGCAAAAATATCGGGCGGCGGGACAAAATATGTGGTATGATGGAAGAAGCCGGGACGGAAAGGAGGCCTTCGCCGTGAAAAAACGGATCTTGATCGCGCTCGTCGCACTGGCCGCGGTGCTTGCGGCGGTGTTTCTCGCGCTCGTCCTGCCCGGCCTGAACGCCGGGGAAGAGACCGCGCGGGAGAGCGCGGATATCCCCGCCTATGCCGCGGGCGACCTTCTCGCCTGCCGGGACTGGATCGGAAAAAGCGCGGGCGAGCTGGCGCTTCCCGACGCGGTGCTCGGCGCGCAGCGGCTTTACAGCATCGTCGCGGTCGAGGGCACGCTGTGCGGCGCGCCGGGCTACGGTACCGCCTATTTCTCCGGCACGGACGAAACCGTCGTCAGCGCGGTCTATCTGCACAGCCGATCGCTGTCCTATGCAGCCTGCTTCGAAGCGCTGCGCGCGCTTTACGGGGAGCCCTTCGAGCAGGGTGAGGAGACATACTCGGGCCCCGTCAGCGGCACCGCGCTGTGGAGCAAGTTCCGGATAGGCGAATGCATCCTGGAGCTGACGGGCACCACGCGCGAGGACAGCGTAAGCCTCTCTTTTAAACCACACGACACATACTGAAAAAAGCACGCGATGCGCGTGCTTTTTTTTGGCTTTTTTCAGCGGCCGCGCTGCCTGCGCTGCGCTTTTTCCTGTCTGCGCTTTTCCTTTTCCGCGGCGAGCTTTGCCTGCCGGATCGGGACGAGCACCGCGACGCGCTGCTGGATGTAATCGAGGATGAAATCGAAATCGTCCCCGTCGCAGTAGACCTGGTTTTTGGACAGGACCTCGTTGACCTTGATGACGCTGCGGTTTTTATAGGCCTTGATGCTCTTGACGCGCTCAAAATCCGTCGTCATCGACGTGCGCGCGCCGGACTGCATCCCGATGCCGACGACGCCCGGCTTTCCGGCCAAAGCCCCGACGGCCATGGTCGCGGTGCCGATCTTGCGCGCCTTCTCGGCCTGCGCGGTGCTCTGCGTATGCGAGACGCCGTTTTCATCCATCTCGAAACGGACGACGTACTTGCCGCCCATCATGAGGGCGTAGATCAGATACCCGATAAGACACAGCGCCAGCATGACGCCGAGGATGATGCCGAACGCCTTGACCTGCCCGAGCAGTCCGTCGAACCAGAAATCCCGGTCGCCGACCTGCAGGAGACTGGAGAACACAAAGATGCCGAAGATGATCCAGAAAAAGATCTTGATGACCATGAGAAGGATCGTCGGGTTTTTGTACAGACTCATCTCATAGGTCCAGCGGAATTTCCCGTCGGGGCCCGGAAATATCGTGCGCATGGCTGCCTCCTCTCAAAACGGCGGATGGTTTTCTGCACATCCAGTATAGCATAGCCCACGCCGCGGCGCAAGAGGGCGGAAGCAGTTTACGGGCTGTCTGTACGGCCGAGTATATAGTCCGCTGATACGTTGTAGTAATCCGCCAGTTTTATCAGATGCCGGATCGGCAGTTCATTGGCGCCTCTTTCATAACGTGCATACATAGTCTGGGAAGTACCGAGGATCCCTGCGATCTCTTCCTGCGTTTTGTCATGGTCTTCCCGTAAGTCTCGGATTCTCTTTCTATAATCCATATCGCACACCTTCCTCTGCAGTATTGTATGCAGTAGAAAAGTTTACTATTGACTTTAGTAAATATATTTACTATAATGGGGTAACCTCGTATGAAAATTCCGTAAAACGGCAATAAAATCAGAACGAATCTGCAATCTTGATTTTTATAGCCCTCGAAAGCAAACCGCCGCCTGTCCCCGGTGTATTCTGCCGATTGATCGGCTATTTTAGAAGAGCAGGAAAGGGAGGAAAATATGAGACCGAAAAGACTGTACCACAGTATTCGCCTTTTACTGATCCGATCCGAAACAAAAAGGGCGCAATACCTTAAGAAGAAACACATATTGGGCGGAATAGGCGAAAACTGCCGGTGGGGACCCTGGCTGGTTCCCTTGTATCCGGAGCTTATCATTCTTCATGACAATGTTCTGGTTCATAAATCAGCATCCCTGGTCGTTCATGATATGATGAACAATTTTCTGCGAAGATGCGATAATGACGTTGATTTCAAAAGCGGCGAAGTACTCGGGCCGATCGAAATCCACAGCAACGTCTATATCTCGATGCATTCCATCATCATGCCGAACGTAGAGATCGGGAATAACTGCATTGTCTGTGCAGGAAGCGTTGTTGCGGATGACGTGCCCGATAATACGATCGTTTCCGGCAATCCGGCAAAACCTGTAGGAAGATTCGATGCGTTTGTTGCCCTCAGGAGAATGAATGCTTCAAAAAATAAAAAGTTCCCGAATCAAAACCTTCCGAAAGACGTTGCGGATTACATGTGGGAACAGTTCAATAGAGAACATAAATGAAAGAAGGATACCGTTATGGATGAGTTTCTCTCCGTTGTAAAGTCTATTCTGCCGGACATTGATTTCCAGGACAGTCAAAAGCTGGTGACTGACGGAGCCATCAGTTCACTGTCTTTCGTCATGCTTTTTACCGCTATAACCGATCATTATGGGATCACGATACCATTTGAGGAGATAACACCGGATAATTTTGATTCCATCACGGCGATGTACAGTTTAGTACAGCGACTGTCAAAAAAACAATAGACTATCAATGAGAAAAAGCAGAGTAATACTTAAGATCGAAGAAAACGCGTCTGTTCTGCCCAATAAAACAGCCCTTTCTTTCGAGGAAACAAAATATACGTTTCATGATTTGCTTGTTAAGATCAAAAGACTGGCATCCGCGATAGATTCACAATATACCGGGAAGCCGATCCTCGTGTTTGCCAATCGTGAAGCGGAGACCCTTTTGTTCTTTCTTGCCGTGGTTATCAGCGGGAATTTCTACGTACCGATCGATCCGGAAATGCCGACGGAAAAGATAAAAGCTATTGTCGAAGAAGTCGAACCCGCGGGCTTTTTCGGGAACGAGAAAAACGAATCCGTCATGGCTGCATTGGGAAGCGGATACAAGCTGCTGACGATCGCTTCTTCCGGCCCATATAAACATGAAGCCGAAATAACGGACGACTTTCCGCTTTATATGGTCTATACCTCTGGGAGTACCGGAAAACCAAAAGGCGTATTGAAAACCCACAAAGCGATGGCAAGCTTCATGGAAACGTTTGCATCCGCTTTCCCTTTCGAGGATGAAACAATCGGCAATCAGACGCCGTTCTATTTTGACGCATCGGCAAAAGATATCTATTTGATGCTGGAAAGCGGCTCAACGCTGGAGATCATCCCTTCCGAATTGTTCATCATGCCGCCCAGATTGATTTCCTATCTGAACCAAAAGAAAATCACCTTTATCTCCTGGGTGCCGACCGCATTATCCCTGATCGCAAACATGAAAGCATTTCAATATGCCGCGCCGCAGTATTTGAAAAAAGTCTTTTTTGTCGGAGAGATAATGCCTGTAAAGAGCCTGAATTACTGGATCGAAGCCCTTCCTGATGTTCGCTTTACGAATCTATACGGTCAGTCCGAGATCGCAGGCGTCGCTTGTTGTTTTCCCGTGAACGGCGTATATGATGAAACGAAACTGCTGCCCATCGGAAGACCGCTGAATAACTGCAAAGTGTTTCTGCAGGATGAGGAAAAAACCATAACACAGCCCGGCACCGTAGGGGAAATCGTGATCGTCAGCGAAGCGTTGGCCGCCGGTTACTATAAAGACGCCTCCAATCCCGCTTTCGAGATCCTGAACGGAGAACGGGCGTTTCATACCGGAGATTATGCATATTATGATGAAGCGGGAAACATGGTTTTCGCGGCAAGAAAAGACGCCCAGATCAAGCATCTCGGAAGAAGGATCGAACTCGGTGAGATCGAGGCGGCCGCAGGTTCGATCGACGGCGTCGAAAGATGCTGCTGCCTATATGATGAACCCAATAAAAAGATCGTTTTGTTCTGCCAGACGGCACTGGATGCCGCAAAGATAAAAGAGCTTCTCAGGACAAAAATATCGAAATATATGCTCCCCGAAAAAGTGATCGTTATGGATCACATACCCATAAACGCAAACGGGAAGACAGACAGGCAGTATCTAAAGGGAATGATGTAGAGCCGAAAGGACCGTATCGCAGCATACGCCTTCCGCTGATCCGATCCGAAGCAAAAAAGGCGCAAAACCGGATGCTATTTATCCCATCACAGCAATGTACAGTTTAGTACAGCGACTGCTGATAAAGCAAGAGACTGTAAATTAGAAAAAGCCGGATAAGGGTATATCGGTCGGCGGTACATTCACTTGCGGAAAGGGTGATTATAATGGTTTTGAAAACAAATACTCCCGACGCGGTAAAGATGAACGGCACGGTGGATATTGCAAAGCTGTTGATGGCAATTTTGGTGATTGGAATCCACACTGAACCGTTCGGCTTTAATTTCTGGCTCGATAAGGGATTCGGAATCCTGACAAGGTTGTGCGTACCGTTTTTCTTTGTCACAAGCGCTTATTTCTTTTGGCGCGGAGAGAAATCGCCCAAAACCTTTTTGCAGAGGATCATCCTGTTATATGTGGTTTGGTCTGTCATATATCTTCCGTTCGATATCAAAAAACTCGGACAGATGACTGTGCCCGAAATCCTCAGACGCTTTCTTTGGGACGGAAATGAACATGCGCTTTGGTATTTATGCGGAACTGTCATCGGCTTCATAATCACCTGGATTCTCCTTAGGTTTTTAATGCCAAAGCATGTTTTGATCGCTGCGGTCGTTCTTCTGATAATAGGTACTGTAAAATCGACCTATTCCTCCGCCTTGTATCAGATTTTCGGAATTAACCTGCCTGATTACCTGGGTTCGCGGAACGGCTTGTTTTACGGGTTTCCCTATATCGCTCTAGGAATGTTTATCGCGAAGTCCGGCTCAAAAGGAATGATCAAGAATAAAAGGCCGTTATGGATAGGCTTCTTTATCTCCGTTCTTCTGTTGGCCGTGGAAAGCTACCTGTTCGTAATACGCTTTAAAACCGATTCAACGATCTTGTGGTTGTCTGTGTTTCCGTACACATACTTTTTCTTTGAAATCGTATTGAATACGGATATACAAATAAATCGGTCTTTGTCTCTCACATTCAGGAAGACGAGTACGCTCATGTATGTGAGCCAATATCTCTTTATTCCCGTGTTAAGTGCATTCTCATCACATATAATGCTGTTTATTCTGACGATTTCCGTTACGGCTGTATTCTCTTTGATCATAATCAAGCTAAGCGAAATCAGGCATCTCGCTTTTTTAAAGTATCTGTACTGATGCGTTATGAGAAAGCATACGACTGGATCAAAAAGACGAATATTTCAAGTCTGAAATGTTCCCTTGCATGCGGTATGAAAGTCATCGCTTCGGGAAATCTGAACAATCGGCTTTTGCGATTGTTCAGATTGTTCGATCCCAGATCAGATGATTCAGGCGATTGGTATCTTCTCTGTGCCGATCGAAGAGAACGATTGAAAACAGTGCATGATCAGACAGTCAGTCAGTGACGTTCCGGTTATAGAGCTAAATAAAGATACTCCGGTACAGTGAAAGAGAGGATCACTGTACCGGAGTTATTTCATATTCACATCAAGACCTGTGCTCGTTCACCCATTTCAGCAGTTCTTCGTAGCCCATGCTTCCGTCCGCGACGGAAAAACCGATATGGACAAGCTCCGCATCCGTACAGCGGATCCGGACGCCGTTCATTTCAAGGAAGGAAAGCATGACATAGACGCCGATCCGTTTGTTTCCGTCCACAAAAGCATGGTTGGAGATCAAAGCATATCCGAGCCTTGCACCCTTTTCCTCCTTGCTGGGATAAAACTCCTTATCGCCGAAACCGGCGAAGACGCTTTCCAGCGCGGAATCGAGCAATCCTTCGTCGCGAATGTCGGTGCTTCCGCCCGTGGCTTCCGCCATCAGCTTATGAAGAAGCAGAACCTTTTCCCTTGAAAACCGGATCATTTTGCCAACTCCTCAAAGGCGGCCTTGTGTTCCCGGAGGATCCGCGCCGCAACAAAGTCGATCTTTTCTTCTTCCGTCATTTCGATCTGCGGCTCCGTATCAAGGTCGATCACGAGCAGTTTGGGCCGATTGTTCTTGAACACAACGACGCGGCCCTTCTGTTCCGCCAGTTTTGCCACGCGGGAAAAATTCTGATTCGCCTCTGTCGCCGTTACGATGCCGCCGGTATCTATCGTCATATCTATCGCCTCCTACTATAGTATACCATAGTTTAGGCAAAAATCAACCTATATTTTATCCTATTTATGTTTTCCTTTTCAGCGGACTGCCGTCCTGTTTCCATTGTCAAGCATGCCTGTTTATGCTATACTGGACGCAGCTGATACAAATTCGGAGGAGGAACACGCGTATGGAGATGCCGCAGGGCATGGAAAGGCTTGAAAAGCAGTTTGATTTTCTGATCGAGCTCGATAAAATGAAGCTTGTCGAGCGCCGCAGCCCCATCTATGCGGGCATGCGCCGCGAGAACGATGCCGAGCATTCCTGGCACACGGCGGTCATGGCGCTGGTCTTCGCCGAATACGCGCCGGAAGGCGCGGACCCGCGCCGCGCCGCGGAGATGATGCTGGTGCACGACCTGATCGAAATCTACGCGGGCGATACCTTTGCCTACGACGCAAAGGGCAACGAGGACAAGGCCGCGCGCGAGGCCGCGGCGGCCGACCGCCTGTATGCGATCCTGCCGCCGGAGCAGGGCGCGTACTTCCGCGCGCTTTGGGAGGAATTCGACGCGATGGAGACGCCGGACGCGAAATTCGCCGCGGCGATGGACCGCGTCGAGCCGATCCTCGCCAACTGGCTGTGCGGCGGCGTGACCTGGCGCGAGGGCAATGTCCGCGAGCCGCAGGTCTGGGCGCGCATGGAACCCGTGCGGGAGGGCGCGCCCGCGCTCTGGCCCGTGATCGAATACATCATAAAAGAATCCGTCAAAAGATGGATCTTACAGGAGTAGACTATGGAACTTGAACAGGCTTTGGCCGAATTCCGGGCCATTCAGGCCCGCATACACGCCTATAACCACGCAAACGGCGTGCTGTACTATGACGGCATGACCACCGCGCCGTCCGGCAGCGGCCCCGAGCGCGCCGTGACCATGGGCGTGCTCGCCGGGGACATCTACGATCTGCAGACCGGCGAAAAGACGCAGGCCGTTTTGGCGGTCCTGCGCGAGAATCGCGATCGGCTCGACGCACAGAAAGCGCGCGAGCTCGAGCTTTTCGACCGGGAACTGGAATTCGCCGGCTCCATCCCGAAGGATGAATACGTCGAATACCAGATGCATATCAACCGCAGCGAGGACGTCTGGCGCACGGCGCGCGAGACCTCGGACTTTACGCTGTTCTCGCCGTATCTGGAAAAGACGATCGTCACCTTGAAGCGCTTCGCCAAATACTATAAACCGGACCGGCCCGTCTACGATACGCTGCTCGGCATGTACGAGCGCGGCCTTACGATGGAAGAAGCGGACCGCTTCTTCGATACGCTCCGCGCCCGCGTCGTGCCGCTCATGCAGCGCGTCGCCGCCGCGCCGCAGGTGGACGACGGCTTTCTGCACGGGCGCTTCCCGATCTGGAAGCAGCGCAGGTTTTCGGACCTTCTGATGGACACGCTGACCATCGACCGCGCCTACTGCTCCATCGGCGAGACCATGCACCCCTTCACCTCGAATTTCAGCCGTCACGACGTGCGCATCACCACGCACTATTATGAAGACAACCTCGCAAGCTCCATGTACTCGGTCATCCACGAAGGCGGCCACGCGCTGTACGAGCTGCACGGCGGCGAGCAGTACGAAAACACCTGCATTGCGGGCGGCGTCTCCATGGGCATCCACGAGAGCCAGTCGCGCTTCTTTGAAAACCTCATAGGCCGAAGCCGCGCCTTCTGCCGCTATATCTTCCCGAAGGTGCTGGAGATCTTCCCCGACGAGCTTGCGGGCGTGACGGACGAGATGTTCTACCGCGCGGTCAACCGCGCCGAGGCGTCCCTGATCCGCACGGAGGCGGACGAGCTGACCTATCCGATGCACATCATGGTGCGCTATGAGCTGGAAAAGGCGCTGATCGAGGGCGATCTGACGGTCGCCGCGCTTCCCGAAGCGTGGAACGAAAAGATGCGGGAGTATCTCGGCGTCGAGGTGCCGGACGACGCGCACGGCGTGCTGCAGGACGTGCACTGGGCGGGCGGAAGCTTTGGCTATTTCCCCTCCTACGCGCTCGGCTCCGCCTACGGCGCGCAGATGCTCGCCGTGATGAAGCAGACGCTCGACGTGGACGCCGCCGTGGAAAAAGGCGAGCTTGCGCCGGTCGTCGAATGGCTGACCGACCGCGTCTACCGCCACAGCGCCATGTACGATCCGAGCGTGCTCCTGGAAAAATGCTGCGGCGCGCCCTTCGATCCCTCGTACTTCCTCGATTATCTCGAAGAAAAGTTTGCGGACATCTATAATTTATGAGAAAACTGTGAATTTTTCGGCCGAAAAGAGAAATTTGCTTGCTTTTTTCCCGCCGCGCCTATATAATATACACGGCATGCGGGAAAACTGAAGACCCGCGCAAAACAAACCGAAATAATAATACAAATGGAGGATACAATCATGACCGTTACCAAGGACACCCTGATCATCGACGTCCTGCGCGAGGACATCGAGACCGCGCAGTATTTCTTCGAGATCGGCATGCACTGCGTCGGCTGCCCGTCTTCCCGCGGCGAGTCGATCGAGATGGCATGCATGGTCCACGGCGTGGATGCCGATGAGCTTGTGGAAAAGCTCAACGCACATCTGGCCGGCGCCGGCGTGCACTGAAAAAAGAAGAGCAGAAGGCGTCGGTGCTTCGCCGACGCCTTTCTCTTTCGGAAACAGCATGAGATTATTCACGCTTTCGCCGCGTCTTCAGGCGGCAGCCGACTGGCTGGACGCGGATGCGCGCCTTGCGGACATCGGCTGCGACCACGGCAGGCTTCCGATCTATGCGGCGGCGAAGCTCGGGCTTAAAGGCGTCATCGCCTGCGATATCCGCCCCGTACCGCTTTCGCACGCCGAAAAAAACTGCCGTCTCTACGGCGTGTCAGACCGCGTCGAGCTGCGCCTCGGCGACGGCCTCGCACCGGTCTCGCCCGAGGAATGCACGCACATCACGATCTGCGGCATGGGCGGCGATACGATCGCCGCGATCCTCGCCTCCGCACCCTGGACGCGGGATGGCCGGCATACGCTGATCCTGCAGCCCGAGACCTCGGCGCACAGGCTGCGCCGCTTTCTGTATGAAAACGGCTACCGCATCCTCGACGAGCGGGCGGTGCAGGATACCAGCCGCGTATACACGCTCCTGCTCGTGCGCGGCGGCGCTGCGCCGCAGACGCCGGATCTTCTGGATGAATTCGCAAGCCCCGCGCTTCGCGCAAGGCGCGACCCGGACGCGCAGGCGTATCTTGCGCGCGTGCGTGCCTCGCTTCTGTCCCGCATGAAGGGGGAAGCGCCGGACAGCGAAGCGTATGCGGCGCTGGACAAGGCGCAAAAGCAATTGAGCAAACGGTGAATAAATCTGCCGAAGACGAATTTGTTCAGCGTTTACGGGAAAGGAAAGAAAATGGCAAAGATCTGGCAGATTGAAAAGGCGCTCGACGCGTTCGCGCCGCGCGATACCGCGCTTTCCTACGACAACGTCGGCCTGCTCGTCGGGGACCGGCAGGCGCAGGCGGACGCCGCGTTCCTGACCCTCGACATCACGCCGGAGGCGGTTGAGGAGGCGCACGGCAAGGGCATACCGCTGATCATCTCGCACCATCCGGTGATTTTTCAGCCCTTCCGGCAGATCACGCCGGACAAATACGACACCGAAGCGGTGCGCCGCCTGCTCAAATACGACATGGCGGCCATCTGCATGCATACGAATCTCGATCTTGCCCGCGGCGGCGTCAACGACGCGCTCGCGGAAAAGCTCGGCCTTGCGAATATCCGTCCCTTCGCGGGCGACCCGGACGCGCTTTTGCGCATCGGGGATCTTCCGCGCCCCATGAGCGCGCAGGATTTTGCGCGGCATGTGCAGAAATCGCTCGGCGCGCCCGGCTTATGGTATCAGGACGCGGGAAAGATCCTGCGCACGGCCGCCGTATGCGGCGGCGCGGGCGGCGGGGACGAAGAGGCCGCGCTGGCGATCGAATCCCGCGCGGACGTCTATGTGTCCGCCGAATTCAAGCACCACATCACCCTGCAGGCCGCCTACCGCGGACTGAGCCTGGTCGACGCCGGACATTTTTATACCGAACGGCCGGTGCTGGACAAGCTCCGGGTCCTGCTCGGGAAGGAATTCCCGACGCTGCGGCTCGTCCTGTCCGTATACAGGGCGCCGGGGAAATATCTATCGGAACAACATGTTTGACAGTATCGTTTTATCTCTGATCTTAAAGGAAATGGCGCTTCCGGGCTCGCATGTCAACAAGATCATGCAGCCCGCGCGCGACGTCCTGTTCTTCTCGCTCTACGGCCCGGGCGGCGCGCACAGGCTCCTGATCTCGGCGAACGCCTCCGCCCCGCGGCTGCAGTATACCGAGGCCTCGCGCGAGAATCCCGACGTGCCGCCGAATTTCTGCATGCTCCTGCGCAAATACCTCGGCGGGGCGCGCATCACCGACGTGCGCCAGCCCGGCGGGGACCGCATCGCGGAGCTGTGGTTCTCCTGCCCCGACGAATTCGGGGACGAGCACCGAAGACGGCTCGTGTGCGAGCTGATGGGCCGGTATTCGAATCTCATCCTCGTCTCGGACGACGGACATATCCTCGACAGCCTGCGGCATGTCGATTTTGAAATGAACCCCTCGCGGCAGATCCTGCCGGGACTTCTCTACCGCTATCCCGACGCGCAGGGCAGAAAAAGCCTTGAAGAGTCGGAGGAAGACGCGATACGCGCGGCGCTGGAAAACGCCGCCGGAGAGCGTGCAGGCAGCGCGCTGCTTTCGCGCTTCGGCTGGCTCTCGCCCCTGACCGCGCGCGAGTGCGCGGCTATGGCCGGGATCGACGGCGACACCGTACTGGATGAAGCGCTGTGTGAGAAACTCGCTTCCGCCGCGGCGCGGCTTCGCGATACCGCGCTGTCCGACCGCGCCGCACCGTATATGCTCTGGTCGCGCGGCGCCGCCGGCATAAAGGAAAAGCCGGTCGATTACAGCTTCCTGCCGATCGCGCAGTACGCCGACGCGCGCATCCTGGAGC
>JAEEGL014309454.1_pt1 | contig 13982 bp, 10 predicted proteins | sample 9134231 | NCBI WGS metagenome assembly JAEEGL01 (sample SAMN16246548, study PRJNA631951) | gut metagenome | biome: gut microbiome; feature: rumen; material: fiber-attached | host: Bos | place: Iran: Karaj | collected 2018-10
AGCTTACTCTCAAGGTTGGGGCCATGCCACAATCACAAGTGGTTCTTACCCATGGATAAATGTTACAAAAGCGTAAGTAATTGATTTACAACGTTAATGAAAAATAAAAAACTTCCAAATATTTGGAAAGCAACATAGAAGAGGGACTTTTGTTACATTAACCCTGGCATAGGTTGAATGATAATCTTTTGATGCCTCGTGACAAAACACAGCGACAGCTAAGTTTTTGAGTTTTTGCAGAAAAACAATGAAACAGCAGTTATTCTCAGATTTTATTTGTATCTTTGCAACGTCCAAACCTATGCCTGCGGGCTGATGGGTAATGGATGATGATAGTTGGAAGGCGGTGTATCGAAAGAACCGTACCTATGACTTTTACCAAGAATTATAATTACTAAAACTATATGAGAAGAACAGCGTTTTTTGTACTTGTGTTATTCTTTTCTTTACTGGGCGTTCAGGCGAATGCACAAACAAAGAAGGGTGATTTAAATGGCGACGGTAACGTTGGCAAAGAAGACGTGACTTACCTTATCTATAAGATTCTGGGGCTTTCAGAAGGAAACGATGCCTACGATGTCAACGAAGACGGAAAGACTGACATTGCAGACGTAACATGTTTGATTGGTATCATTGCTAGCAATCAGCAGGGGATTTCCATCGTATCTTGTCCCGACGACAACCACCCACATATGATTGACCTCGGACTTCCTTCAGGCGTCAAGTGGGCCTGCTGCAACGTGGGAGCTTCGAAGCCCGAGAACTATGGTGGCTACTATGCCTGGGGCGAAACAGAAGTAAAAAACGATTATTCGTTTGAAACTTACATCCATTGTGACGGTACACAAGAGACCTGCCATTATCTTGGAAATATAACAGGCACTGCCTACGATGTAGCTCATGTAAAGTGGGGTGAGGCGTGGCGAATGCCTACCATAGCGGAGCGTGATGAGCTGATCAGAAATTGTAGTGTTGAAACCATAACGTTATACGACAAATTCTTTGACAAGTATACAGGGCCGAATGGCAGCTTCATCATTATCCCCTATGGAGGCAACATGTATTCTTCAATCAATTTGCATGAAGGTTCTGATGTTCATTCCTGGACGTCCGAACCACTAGAAAATGGACAGTCCGCCCATTATCTGTACAAAAATGGTCTCATAGGTTCTTGTCTGACCTGTATGGGCCTTACCGTCCGCCCCGTATACGACCCGTCTTTCTTCTTCTCGCTCTCTGAGGAAACAGTGGATGTGTTCGTGAATTCCACGACGAGCGTAAGTATAGAGATGGGCAGCGGGGAGTATGAACTTCAATACGACCAGACCGACATCATCGACGCAGAATTGATAATGGCCGACAAGGAGGAATACCCTGATGCCAAGGATGAAATCTCTATTTATGGAGTCGCCGAGGGCACCGTCACGCTGTCAGTTTTGGATAAGCAAAACAACAAGACCGCCACGCTCGTTGTCAACGTGAAAACGCCGACTAAAGAAGACATTGCAACAACGATGGAATACATAGCAAGGGTAAGAAACTACATCAATTCGCTAGGGGAAATCTCTGTGGATGTCTTCCAAAGCAATCTGCTCTCATGGCTCGGTGATCAAGACTATGTTAAACAGAGGAACCTTAGTCCAAATAAAAGTCAAATTGATATAACTTTCGAAAACGGAACTAATTTCATCGTTGTATTTCAAGACATGTCTTTTTTTGAAGAAACAGAAGAATCACAAAACGCAAGACTCCTCACTCCATGGAAAACAGAAGTAGAGGAAGAGCATTATAATGTTTCATATCAGGAGGGAGAAGAAATCATTGAAAGTCACAACGTTCTTTTTGCTCAATGTACACAAATGCATCCAGAAAAGTGGTATGATGATCCAGACTTTATTCCAAGCAATGGAACCCAAGAAAGAAATGAGGTAGAGGATAATATTTCTAAATCTCCAATTGCTCTAAAATACTATTATTTAAACAAAGATATTCAGTTCTTAAGTTATGATTGGAATGAATTTGGAATGATACTCATTTCTCAGACACATGGATTGGATTATTCCAGAGGAGGTTTTATTGTAGATGACAAATATGATTCAAATAACGTTTTGCATCAAGGAATTCTTATGTATGTAAAAGATAGAAATATCTTCTCTCGCTATGACGAGGAGAATCAAAAAACTATCTCTATTATTAAGTCTATCGTTCCTGCATACAAACTTGGATATAGTCAAACAATCTATTTCGGTAATTACTGCTGGAGTTATTATTTGTCTGAAATGTTGACAAAATTGAAATCACCTTGTACCATTTATGGTAACACGTCAGAGTCCGGTTATGGTTACAATCGTAAAGTAATGAATAAGTTTACAAAGGAAATGTTTTCAGGTATGACTGTTTCGGATAGTTATAACCATGTTCAAGATGAAAACTATTTTGACTTCTTCAAAAACAAGCAAAAAATCAACAAACAATCCAAAAAGCGTTATTTCAGCATCTCCACAGAGGACGTGACGGAATATTGTGGGCCTAATCCTATTATCAAGGGATCAATTAACGGTTACAAGAATCTGAAATCGGGCATAGATTATTATGTCTATGTGTACGATAAAGACAAGAAATTCAACTATGAGGACATCGTAACAAAGGGAAAATTAGTAATCGGTGAGGACGGTATATTCACATATGAGTTAACAGATCTTCCGCAGACTGAAACCCCAGAAGAATATAAGTTTATAGTAGGTTTTAAATATGGTAACATTATCTATTATGGCCCTGAAAGGACCTTGGAAACAAAGCCTTACAGTTTGTGTCCTGACGAGTACCATCCGCACTGGATAGACCTCGGCCTGCCAAGCGGCACCAAGTGGCGATGCTGTAATGAAGGCGCATCCGTTCCCGAGGCTTACGGCGGCTACTATACTTTCGGACAGGTGTCCTCCGCGCCGTCTTGGGATCAGATTAAGGAACTTTATGACAACACGACATCCCTGTACACCACCCAAAATGGCGTTAATGGTCGTAAATACAAAGGGGCTAATGGCGGTGCCATTTTCCTCCCCGTCGCGGGCGCCCGCTATCAGGGGGAGTCAATATACGCTGAATGGGGTGCCTATTGGTCGTCGACGCCCGACGACGAGGATTACGCCTACTTTTTGAGCTTTAATTCGGACGTCCAGGACCGGGGCTGGGCCAGCTACGGCATCGATATGCCTGTACGCCCCGTGCGTTAGAACTGAAGTGCATCCTTTCCAACTCAAGTACACAGCGGAACCACCCCTACTGTGTACTTTGAGTTATTAACAATTTGTGGATAACCAGCGAGTTATCCACATTTTTTTGTTTTTTTCGGTTGGGGCGATATAACGTAAGGAGAAAATTCGTAACTTTGTGGGCTGAATCGCCTTCAAGGGAGGCGGGTCTTTTTTTGGCTGATAACGGAGGCTATTTTTTTCTCACTTTTAAAACTATATATACGATGAAAGAGACTATGATTAATCAGGAGGACGGGATGCCGTTGGAAGAGATGAACGCCTTTGTGGGGCAGTGGACGAACTTTTTTAATGGTGTGCAGCAGGTGGTGGCTGAGATTGAGCAGCTGCGGCAGCGGGTGGCTAAGCAGGACGAGACGATTATGAAGTTGCAGGAGGCACTTGAGCAGCAGAAGAAGGGCGACGAGTGGGCCAGCCGTATAACAAAAGTCCCTCCGTTATAAAAATCATCAAATCAACAGCAATGAAAAAACTAATCCTTTTTGTTTCAACAACCCTCCTGGCGCTTACAATCAGCGCACAGGCACTCGTCAAGGGAGGACAGTTCAAAGACCGCATCCTACCGATGCAAGGCTCTGTGACAAAGTCAGACGGACAAACCATTTGGGGAGCATCAGGAGTTCAAGAAAGGTTCCTTGACAATGGTGCTGAACCGAAGACCTTATCAAATGGCAAGCCTGATGTCTCATATTGGGGAGGTAATGTTGTAAAAGATGCAGATGGATTGTATCACATGTTTCTGGCAGGATGGGATGCAACGAAGAATGGTCATAACAGTTGGCCACAGTCAGATGTCTATCACGTAACATCACCTGATTATTGGGGTCCATATACTCTCACCTCCGACTATAATATAGGCAAAGGTCACAATCCTGAGGTCTATAAGGCAAAGGATGGTACATACGTCATGTATGTATTGCGCAACAATTCATCAGCGACAAGTTTTCAGGCATCCTCGCTCAACGGACCATGGAAAGAGACGCCATTGCAGTTTGAATTCCGTGACCGCACACCATTGACTGCGGGTTCCAGTTACTCAAACTTCACATTCTGTAGTCGTAAGGACGGTTCTGTACTGGCTATAAGCCGCACGGGAACTGTATGGGTAAGTAAAGATGGCAAGTCACCATTCATGCAGATATCTGATGTGTGTGTATATCCTCAGGGATTGAACGGCGCATTCGAAGATCCCGTGATATGGTTTGATGGTTATCAATATCATCACATCGTAAACGACTGGCGTGGCTGCAAAGCATATTACAGTCGCTCCATTGATGGTGTTCACTGGACTTATGAGCCGGGCATAGCGTATGACCCGTCAGTTTCCGTTCATGCTGACGGAACCGTAGAAAGATGGTGGAAGTATGAACGTCCACGCATCTTCCAAGACAAGGAAGGCAGAGCCGTACAGCTGAACATGGCTGTAATAGACGTTAAGAAGACCGCCAACGACAGTCGTACCGATGGTGCTTCATGGACAACCGAATATGATGCAGCCAATGACATACATACCTCAAAGAATATCGCTATGCCCTTGAATCCGGGTTTGTTGATAGATGTATTAAACACTGAAAAGATTACTACAGCTACCGAGACTATACGAGTACGTGTTAAGGCAGAAGAGGGGTTCCGTCCTTCCGAGGATTTGGATATCAGCTCTCTGCGATTTGGTTCCTATTCTGTTGTGAATAATGGCAAAGGTGCGCAAGTAGTAGCGTCAGAAGAAGCCAACGGTGATCTCGTTCTTACCTTCAACGGTGCAGATACAGGCATTGGCGACATAGAGTTTGCACCTAAGATGATAGGCCGGTATTCAAAAGACTACATAAATCCATCAACTCCAACGGCAACGAAGGGAGATTTCTGCTTTGGTTATGCCAGATTGCCATACATTGTTCCTTCATCTATGCTGTCATCGCTCATACCAGAGATTGGTGAAGGCAGTAAATGCAACAAGATTACCGTGGGAAACTACGGTGTAGCAGAATCTGTTGATGGAATGCAGATAAAGATACTTGCTGGTTCATCGGTAATATCAACAGGTACTGTTCCTGCCGTTAAGCCATACGAAAAGACAGAAGTGAATCTCGTTGCAAGCAAGGCTATCCCAGCCAACACTAAGGAACTTACCATCGCTTTCTATAATGGCACAGTCAAGGCAGATGAAGCAAAACTGGCTCTTACGGCAGCCATTGCCTGTCAGAACAAATTTGCAGAAGTAATAGCTGAAGCCAACGAATTATATAACTCTTCGTTCAAATACGGAAAGGAAGAGCTGTATGCTGCCATAACAGAGGCGAAGAAGCATTCTACAAGTTACTATGAAGCAGAACTTGCAGCAGCTACGACCTCATTACAGCGAGCTATCAATAGTTTTAAGTTTGCCAATGCATCAAGCAACAATCCTGTAAGCATCACCATTGAGAATGCTGACATGGCATCGCTTGAAGGTTGGGAGATACTCAACACAGAGAGCAAAGGTTTCCATATCAATTCGTCCAACAACCACAGTTACAATGCTCTTGGCAGCAATCCGTTTATGGAGGCATATTACAGCGGAGGCATAGCAAGTCCTAACTATGCACAGCAGACGTTCAAGGATATGCCAGTAGGCAAGTATGTGTTCTCGGCGGATGTAATAGCCCAAAAAGGCACTGGCGGATGTACAGGTGTTGCGCTCTTTGTTAACAACATAACAACGAACTGCTCATCTACGCAAGCTAACTATTCCAAGAACTATTCCGTTGAACTGATTCTTACCGAGGTGGCAGACATCACCGTCGGTCTGAAAATCGCCTCCGGAAGCGACGCCACATGGGTAGGTTTCGACAATGCTGAACTCAAATACTATGGCGATGGAACTCATGATAATGACCCTGTTATTCATAATATCTCATGCAAGAATTTCTACTTGAAGACCGCCAACTCTAATTCTGGTAATATCTATTGCTATGTAGATGCTAAAGGGACGTTTGCGCGAAAGAGTACAAAGGACAATAGTAGCATCTTTACCATCATACGTGATGGAGAGAACAATCGCAACTATATCTACAACCCTTCAAGCAAGACGTTCATAGCGTATGAATCAGAATGGAAGGCTTCCAGCACCAATGCTTTCGTAATACCCGATATAGCAAGTAGTGCAAGTCTTTCAAAAGCATATATTATAAGAGGTGGTGCAGGTGCAAATACATATCTTAATGCAAAAGGTGGAACTGCAACACATACAGATTTCGCTGCATATAACGGCACTGATGCAAACAGCCAGTGGAGCTTCGAAGAATGTACCAATCAGACTTATACATTCGATGTCACTGATATCAATACAGGCTTAGCCGAATTCCTTGCAACAGCGTCATTGATTGAAGATGCAACGATCATACCAGGTTCAACATCCATTAGGAATATTTGTACAGAACAGGACAAAACAAATAGTTGTATATTCTCCGTTTCCGGTCAGATGCTTCGTGCTCTACAAAAGGGTATCAACATTGTCAACGGAAGAAAAGTATTGGTTTACTAAGTTTACGCGTATTTAATAATGAGAAAGATAATTGCTTACATAATATCTGCGCTTTTTTCCTTGACTTTGCAAGCAGAGAATGTCAGGGTGCTCTTTATCGGTGACTCTGTAACTGATGGAGGATGGGGAAATAGTATAACAAAAGAACTATAAGGACTCTTTTCAAATAATAGTTTAATATTTGTGGCGTTTTTCTGGTCCGATGGGTAGTTTTCGCTTCTTACCTTTGGCGATACTATGGGCGACTACAAGATCCAGAACCTGTCACCGTGATTCATGATTTCGACGTTTTGGAGATAAAAATGCCGCAGAATATGCGATATTTTGCGTTTTTATTTGTATAACAAAAGAACCTCTGTTATACGATTCGCACTTTACACCCAGTCCTCGATACTGATGCCCTCGATATGCTCAAAGTGCTTGCGATTATGAGTCACCACCATGAGCCCCTTGGCCTTTGCTGCACTGCCAATAAGCAAGTCGAAGTCGTCAATCTTCTTTCCTGCCTTCCAGAGCGCAGTCCTCTCTCTGGCAAAGGTGTGAACGGTTTCATGGAACGGTATAACCTTCATTTCAGCAACGAACTTTTCCACTTGTCTGAGATTATCCTCAACCCGGTCGCTGTAATAGGCACCAAACAATAGTTCAGCCACCACAGCGTCTGTAATATAGCACTCGTTTTCGTCTATCTCGTTGAGTCTGTTCTCAATACTGCGATTCCCTCTGAGCAGGAATACGCAGATGCTAGTGTCAAGCAGATATCCTTTCATAGCTCAACATCGAATGTGTTAGTAGTTCGGGCAGAACGAATGTCACTGACTATCTCCTCAGCAGAACGAGAGTCCTTCCAGGTTCCTGCGAAGCGGCTTGCCCAGCCTTTCTTGTGTGAGGGTGTTTGCTCATCGGCAACCGTCATGGAACTGCTTAACAGGGCTATCAGCTCTATCTTCTCCGTATTGCTCAAGTCCTTCAGCTCCGACCAATACCGTGCGCTGGCAGGCGATGTGACATTCAAACCATTTATGCTCATATACATACTTGTTAGTTTTTCCGCTGCAAATATAAGCATATTTTCCGAAACGACAAATAAAAACAAGAAATAATTGACTATGGGCGACTACAAGACATGTCACAGCGGCACTCTTTTGTTACATACTCCCTTGTTCAGACCACCCCTAGCCCCTCCTAACTTAGGAGGGGAAATCGGAGGGAGCTGGATTGACTCAGGAGGGGAAATCGGAGGGAGCAGGATTCTCCCCCTGAGTCAGGGGGAGTTAGAGGGGGTCTGAACGGCCTTATGTCTTTGCCCCTGTTCAGACCACCCCTAGCCCCTCCTCGCTCGGCCGAAGGACGCTTGCAATGCAAGAACTTAGGAGGGGAAAAGGAGGGGGAAGAGCTTTTGTAAAGAAAAACGGTGCACAAAATTGCGGGTTTGTGCAGTACAAAAAAATAAACAGAAAAAAAGTGCAGTTTTGTTTGGAGCGACGCTTTTTTCTTCTTACCTTTGCAGATTGAACGGAAATGCTGCAAGAACGGGCCGGACCCCTGAAACGGGGCGGCCGACACTGCATGAGAATGCGTGGTTCTTGCCACCGATTCGCCCAAGGCAGGGCGGGTCGTTTTTTCGTTTATGGTAGTAATCGAACTCCTAAAAATCCTCATGAGCAACAGCACCAGCAACCCCCAGAAAGCCGTCAGCCCCGCAGAAATTGTGGAGTGCGTGAGGTCGTGTCTGAAGGCGAATGGGCTGGACAGCACCAGGAGCAACTTCGACGGTATGGAGCGCCTGCTGTCGAGACTGCCTTTCTGGGCTGAGGTGAAGCAGGCAACGGACGATCTGTTTGCCGAGGAGCGCAAGCGTGAGGAGGAGCTGGTATTAGCCCGCGCGCGTGCTGCTGCGCCTACCATCGTGCAGATGATGCCGGGCGCCCAGGCGGGCGTGCTCAACAGCATTCAGTTCAACGATACGGTGGGACAGTTTATAGAACATGTAGACAACATCAACAAACAGCATAGCTTAGATTGACGACAATGAGAAACGAGACTAACGACAATCGCCCTCAGCGCACTTACAACTTCAACGCGCCTATTGGGCAGTTTATTGACCATGTGGACACCATCAACTTCCGAATGGACGGCAACGGTGAGTTTCACTTTGGCAAGGTTGACAATATTCAGACGAAGAGGAAGGAGCTGAGCAACGAGCAGCTGGCGCGTGCCATAGAACGCTGTCAGAAGTATTTCTGGGGTAACAGTGCCTATGCCGTTGTGTTCTGTCTTTGCCGTGATGAGTACGACTCGAAGATGACCCAGATGGGGTTCGAGAAGATGGTGGAAGCGCTGCCTTACCAGAATGCCAGAGACTACAACTGTCCTTTGGGTACAATTGCCAATGCTTTCAGCGACAACCCGATTTTTCGTGAAAAAGCAGATAGTTGGGATGACTTTAAACCCTTGCCGCGCATCATAAAGCTGCGTGATGAGCTGCGTAAGGAATTAAAGTTATAGGAATAGTTATATAAGTTCTATAGGTGTCTAAAGCTTCTTTAGGCACCTATTTTTTTGTCGTACCTTTGTCATTGGAAATCAGCCAGGAATGGGACTTGATAAACTCCCGGACCGCTGGTTCCACCTATTTACATTATTAACAATTAAAACTATTAGCAGTATGACAAAGAGACAAGCAAAGGAAGCCAACAGAGAGGTTGGCAGCGTGAACAAACAGGAGCAGCGGATGTCGTCGCTCGACATTGCTGCCATCACTGGAAAAGAACACAAGAATGTGCTCAGAGCCATCCGTGAGATGGAGCCCGCTTGGGAAAATGAATGTGGGCTCAAATTTGAGCTCACATCGGAAAGGGTGAAGATGCCGCAGGGTGGCGTGAGGCTGATACCCGTTTTTCGTCTGACGAAAACTGAAAGCCTGTACGTGGCCACGAAGTTCAACGACGAGGCACGCGCCCGACTGGTGCTGAGGTGGGAGCAGCTGGAGCTGGAGCGGCTCGACCGGCAACACGCCCAACACGAGCCGAAGCTGCTGGAGACTGAGCAGGAACTGATGAGACGGACTGACGAGATTCGCCGGGGGCTGATAGCTGTGGAGAACGCGCCGAGCGACGGCTGCATGACCGTGAGCCAGATAGCGCAGATGCTGGGCACGACGGTGAAGAAGCTTAACAAACGCCTTGTGAAGGAGGGTTTACAGTACTGGAAAAGCGGGGGCTACAAGCTGACCAAGCGCTACGCTGAATGTGAGTATGCGAAGGAACGCAAGTTCCACTACTACGCGTTGGACGGTGAGAAGAAGGAGCGCAGCTATCTGGTCTGGACGCCTGCAGGCATGGAGATGATGAGAACCATAATGTAAGAAAACGTTTTGAGACTTAGAACAGGTATGATGAGGACAACGGAGATTCTGATTGAGAAACTGATGGAGATGGAGGGGCTCAGGCTGGAGGCCTACCGCGACGCTGCAGGGGTGCTGACGATTGGGTACGGACACACGAAGGGCGTGCGCGAGGGCGACCGCATCTCAGCCTACTGGGCGAAGGAGCTGCTGAGAGAGGACGTGGAGGAGGTGGCGCAGGACGTGCTCTCGCTGGGCGTGGCTCGCACGGAGGGGCAGCTTGATGCGCTGACGTCGTTTGCCTTCAACGTGGGGTTCGGGCGCCTGTGCCGCTCGACGCTGCTGAAAACGATTCGCCGAGGCGGCAGCCGCAACCAGATCAGGCGGGAGTTCAAGCGGTGGGTGTTTGCCGACGGGAAGCGGCTCCGAGGGCTGGAGAAGCGGCGCGAGTGGGAAGCGAGGAGATTCTTTGAACGGTGAACGGTGAAGGGTGAAAGGTGAAGGGTGAAAAGTGAAAAGTGAAAAGTGAGAGAAGATTTTATTATGAGGAAATATGTTGACATTTCCATGGAGACGCTGGAGCGGCTCGTGGACGGAAAGAGAGTGGAAGGTTCACTTCGCAGAGACGAGTGGACGGGTGTGATAACCTTCAGGGCGTACAACCGCCAGTCGCGCGGGCACAGCCGCGACAGGCTTCTGAGAAAGCTGCCGTGGGGCTGGGTGAAGGAGTCGATAGAGCGCGTCAAGGTGTTTGGCAGCTTCCCCAAGGCCGAGGGTACGGCCACGTTGATGGGGATGATGGACGGGCACACGCGCGAGGCGAAGGACGCGCTGATTGACCGCGAACTGGACCTGATTGAGTTTTGCTGAGCAAGGAGGGCTGGAAGATTATGTCGAGAATTGACTTAGGCGACAACATGAGGAATCCCAAGACCGTGGCTGCCACGGTCGAGGGCTTCTACATGAGGGTTGACAGCGAACAGACGGGCCGCATCTGCGCCGAGCTGGCCGACGCCCTGGAGCAGCACCTGAGGGGCGAGCTGACGAAGGAGGAGTATAAGGCGCGGAAGGCTGAGCTGAAGCTGGGCGACGGATTCTACACGCCCCACGCCCACTTCAAGCGGGGCTACAAGAGCTCGGAGGGCGAGCCGGTGGACTCGGGCAAGGCGGTGATTGACCTTGACGGCTGTGCGGGCTTTGCCGAGCTGTATGGGCAGCGCCTGAAGGGGCGCGAGCGGCAGCTGGGCATCAACATGGTGAACAGGTCGGTGAGCGGCACTGGGGGCCACGTGCTGTTCGACATTCCCGAGGGGCTGGACCGCCAGCAGGCGCAGGCGTGGATGGCCCACGAGATGGGCGACGTGGACTACGACAAGGCGGTGCATGAGCGCGAGCGCGGCATCTACCTGCCCTGCCGTGAGTATATCCTCTACATCGACCATGAACTGATGTTCGGCGACGAGCTGCACGGGGCCAGGCTGAGCGACGAGGAGCTGGCAAGGTGGACGAAGCCAGCTGCCGGCGAGACGAAGCCCGCGACGCCCAAGGCGCAGCAGGAGCCCGAGGCTACGGAACCCTCGGCCAGGGCGCTGGCTGCCTTCGACGAGACGCTGGCCATGACGGGACTCGACCTGGAGACGCTGAACAGCGAGGGCGTGCGCCACAACACGCTGAAACTGCTGCTGCCGACGCTCTGCCAGATGATGCCGCAGGAGGAGCTGATGGGCGTGCTGCTGCTGAAGATGCCCGACTACTCGAGGGAGGCTGACTGCCAGGCGCTGGTGAGCAACTTCTATGAGAAATATGTCGACCAGAACCGCCCGATGAACCTCAGGCAGAAGGAGGTGTTCCTACGCTCGCTGAAGGCGGGGATGGCTCAGGACGACCCGCTGGCCGGGCAGGGCCAGACGACGGGCACGGGCAGCAAGGGGCCGACGCTCACCATCGACGCGCAGAAACTGCCCATAGGGCTGAAGGAGAGCCTGAAACCCTCTCCTGAGAGCATGTGGCCGCCATTGGTGGTGGGACAGATGCCGGCCCTGATGGCACTGGCCGACGGCGTCAGCTACCGCTACTGCGACGGCAAGACGGGGCAGCTGGGCGGCATGGCCATCGTCATGGGCGAGCAGGCGTCGAACAAGTCGGCCATCGAGGACGCCATTGAGCGCTGGCTGACTGAGGTGCGTCAGGAGGATGCGGCCGTGAAGAACAAGGAGGATCAGGTGCGCGATGCCAACAAGCGGCGCAAGGCCAACGAGCGCGCCCAGGAGGTTCCGGCGGGCGTGGTCAGGGTGGTGCCCATCACCATCTCGTGCTCGAAGCTGCTGAAGCGCCTGAAGCAGTCGCAGGGCCACTGTCTGTACTCCATCTCGACGGAGGCCGAGACGCTGCTGAAGACGAACAGCGGCGGCTCGTGGGCCGAGAAGTGGGACATCTACCGCAACGCCTTCTCGCGCGAGTGGTGGGGCACGGACTACAACTCGGACCAATCGGAGAGCGGCGACGTGCACGTGGCCTACAACTGGACCATTCTGGGCACGCCGCGAACGGTGATGAAGATGTTCAAGGGCAGGAACGAGTCGAACGCTGAGAACGGACTGTCGAGCCGTCTGATGCTGTCGGAGATGCCCGACACGATGTTTGCCCCCATCACCGTGTTCAGGGAGCTGAACGAGACCGACACGAACCGCATAGTGCAGGCTACGTCACTGCTGCGCTCGGCCTCAGGCTTCTACGACACGCCTCGGCTGCGCAAGGCCATCAACCGCTGGCTGGAGGAGAAGCGCGTGGAGTCGTCGCTCGACATGAACGTCATCAAGGACCGCTTCCGCCGACGTGCGGGCGTGATAGGATTCAGGTGCGGCGTGGTGTTCATGCTGCTGGCGGGCAAGGAGTCGAACGCTTGTATTGACTTTGCCGTCAGGATGGCCGAGTACACGCTGCAGATGCAGCTCAAGGTGTTTGGGCCGCTGCTGGCCAGACAGTATGCCGGCAACGACGACAACCCCATGGGCAGCAGCGTCAACGGCAGCATCTACGAGCGACTGCCGTCGCCGTTCAGCATGCAGGACCTGCGGCGGCTGAAGGGCTCTGACTTCAGCGACAGCGCGCTCTATACCATCATAAGCCGCTGGAAGAGCGAGGGCTGGGTGGAGAAGGTGGGCAAGAGCTGGAACAAGAGCCGCCAGCCCACCCCCTGAAAAATCTTACAATCTTACATTCTTACAATCTTACACGGGCGATAGGCACGTTTCCCACTCGGAGCTATTCGGCGGGTTTCAGCAGCTTGTCGCCCGTGCGGCTGATGAGCTCGCGACGATAGGCCTCAGGATAGCCGGGACGCTGGACACGGTCGCCAAGACCATACTTGCTGCGCTTGAAGTTGCCCTTCTCGTCGACAGGACGAACGGCCATGTCGTTGTGGCGCACGATGAGGAACGTGGCCAGCTGGCGCCAGCGCTGAATCATCTTGTCGGCCTGCATACAGGTATATTTGGTCAGGAAGTCGACGCGGTCGGCGCCCTCCTTGGCCAGAGCGGTCTGCTCGATGCCATTCTGCACGAAGAAGTAGGAACTCTCGAGCGAGTCGCGCACCTGCCTGAGGTCAGGGAACAGGGCACTGTAGCGGGGATAGACCATGTTCGAGACCCAGTTCTCAACCCAGAAGGCGTTGTCCATCGAGAAGGTGACGTCGTCGGCACCACGACCGCTGTAGCAGTCGGGCTGGCGGGTGGCGCAGCAGTAGACGGGGGTGTAGGCCACCATGTTGCAGTCGTCGTTGCCGAACCAGAAGCAGCCGCCAATCTCGCGGGGCAGCCAGGAGCGCATCTGCGAGACGAAG
>JAEEGL014728863.1_pt1 | contig 13982 bp, 27 predicted proteins | sample 9134231 | NCBI WGS metagenome assembly JAEEGL01 (sample SAMN16246548, study PRJNA631951) | gut metagenome | biome: gut microbiome; feature: rumen; material: fiber-attached | host: Bos | place: Iran: Karaj | collected 2018-10
AACAACTTAATGAAGCTAAGTTGCAAATTGAAAGTCAGAAGATTCAATTACAGTATCAAATAGACGATTATAAAGCTAAGACTGAAAGAACATTCAAAGAAAGTCAAGCTAGAAATGATACTAAGAGAACTGAAATTGAACTTATGCAGTTATATGATGGAAATCCTTATAATGATGAAGTTAAAAATATATGATTTGTGATAAAATAATATCAGATAAAGATTGTAATACAATAATTCAAGAGGAAGAGTTTAATCCTGAATATGTTTATATTTATATTTTATAGTTAAATAAATTTGATGGAAATAAAGTTAGTCAAGTAATTTTAAGAACTGATCCATCTATTGAACTTAAATTTACTATAGGATAGGATGGATATTATACTCTCTGCAAGTTAGAAGTTCCTATTGATACTTCTATGCCCTATCATTACAAGGATGGCAAATTCACTTATAGAGGATTAAGGGAAGCTACATTAGAAGAATTAGTTAACCTTAATCCTGAAGTATCAAAACTAAAAATAACTTATTACCATTATTTCCAACTATGTAATCTTAGAAAATGTTATGTAGAAGCAGCAAGTAAAGTATTAAATGAACGTACTTCCATCCAATGTAATAATACTGGAGTTAATTAGGAAGATATTTATAAACGAGATTTGCTTTTATCTGCTTTTAATGTAATAAGTTATTTAGCAGAAATGGAATAGTATGAAGAAGCACAAAGATTGTTGGAAAGAGTTTCTGGATGCAATGGTCTTTGTAAATCATCAAATAAATGTAATTGCGGATGTGGAGTTTAAATTGTGGATGCAAAGAAACTCCACAACCTTTTGAAGTTGAAATTCCAATATTAACATATAAAAATAATTCTAATATTACATTTGATATACCTATTTGTAATCCTGAAAAGGATTATCTAAAAGAGAAAATAATTTAGGATTTTTTGAATATTGTTGATAAATTAGAATGTGGCATACAGCCAGATTTGGAAAATCTTATGGAAGAAATTTCATTAATAGAGATGAAAAAAGATTGGAATTTAGGTATAGTTAGAAAAAAAGAAGATTGTAGTCTACCAGCAATAGCAGCATATTCTGGATGGGCTAATAAAACGGAAGAAATTCATATAGAAGAGAAAAATAGAATAACTATTGAAAATAATATGTTTTCTACTGCTGTTGGAGAAGGTTTGATAGTTTGGTTTGCTATTCCTTCTACAAAATCTATTGATTCAGCAGAAAATACTCGTTTTTCTGGAGACTTTATTTAGGATAATTTAGTTCAAATAGAAAACTAGAAAGTTAATGATATTGATTATAAAATATATTATTATGAATTTTTAGGTCTTCCAAGTGATAATAGATATAATATAATATTAAAAAATTAATAAAATTAATTATACTATATGGTAGATAATATAGTTATAGGAAAATCCTTAAGGGTAAATGGTTCAAAACCCTTGGACTATTTATATGGTCCATATGAAAGTACTGAAGCTTTAAAGAGGAATATTCCTACTGTCCTTAGATATAAAGGATTAACTGGGGCAGTTATAGATTAGTATACTGGAGATACTACAGAATATTGGTTTAAATCTGGAATAAAAGATGAAGATTTAGTAATAAAATTTTCTTCAAGTGGAGGAAGTAGTAGTGATCCAGAATTTAATATTATTTCTATAGTTTATCCTAAGATACTAAATACGAATAATCGCTAGGTTTCAATAGAAGTAGTAACAACATTAACGTCTAATAGTATTCAAATTAAACGTAATGGCACACCTATATATAGTTCTACAAATATTAGTCAATTAGATTATGTGGACAATATTCCTGCAGAATTACTTGTAGAGGGAACTACTATTAGATATACAATAGAAGCAATTCGTAATAATATTCCAAGAAGTACTACTAAAACTGTAATAGTTAGTAGTGGTGGAGGAGGAGATATTCCAGTAATAAAACCTACAGTAAATCTTTCGTGGTCAGCAAATAAATATACTACTTATATTGGAACTCAGTTTACTCCAAATTATCCAAGACTTATAGGAGGAGAAGGATTAAATATTAATTATTCTAGTTCCAATTCTTCTATAGCGACTATAAGTAATGATGGAACTATAAATGCAATAGCCCCTGGAACTGTTATAATTTCAGCATACTTTGCTGGAAATGATGTATATTAGGAATCAAATATAGCTACTTATACTTTAACAGTTGCATAGGATTCAGTTAGTTCTATTAGTATTAATGCAACAGTTAGTCCTACTAGAATTACTATTGAACAAACATCTACTGTAAATATTAAAGGAATTATAGTTAGATATGCATCTGGATATTCTACACAAGTTTCAAAAGAAAATGTAACTATAAATGTTACTGGTGGAACTTTGAATGGCAATGTATTTACTCCTAATCAAATAGGAACAGCATATATTACAGTATAGTATCAATCAAAAACTGCTCAATTAAGTATTGTAGTTACTGAACCTGAAATTCCTAAGAAAACAGTACAAGTCGGCCATGGAACAACTTATGCAAGTGCTACATTTATTGATACAGGAGAACAACTTACAAACAATATGATAGTTAGCATTAATAACGCACTTGGAGATTATATATTTATTAAAGTAGACAAAACTGATACTATAATTAATTTCTATACTTATAATAGTGATCCTCAATGGGAATTTGAAATAGATCTTAATTCTCCAATTGAAGATGGGGATTATAAATATTATTAGACTCAAATTCAATTTAGGGCAGGGGAAATTTACTATAAAATTAATAAGAATTAAGCATTATGTCACAAAAGATTATTTACGTCCCAGGCCAGTTTAAGCCTAAAGGTTTAGATCCATTAGTACTTACTGAAGATGTTTATGATAATTCATTAAGTAAATCTCAAGCCGAAATTAATGCCGAAACAACATCTGCTTTAGAAGAATAGTAGCAAATAGAATAGTATTTATCAGAGTAGAAATAGAATAAACTTATTCCAGGTTCTAATATTACTATTTAGGGAAATGTAATATCGGCAGTAGTAGGGGGTGATAGTAGGGAAACTCCTATTGTTTTATATAAATGGGCAGGTGAAACTCCAACTACTCCAACAATATCGGCTGTAGATTATGTAAATGGTAGTAATTTAAGTGGATGGTCTTCTATAGTAGGTTCTAAAACTGGTACATACTTATGGATGTCCCAAAACACTTTAATATAGGATAATGAAGAATATTCATTAAAAGATAATTGGAGTCTTCCAATTTAGATTAGTGGAGATTAGGGGCCTAAAGGTGATAAAGGAGACACAGGAGATCCTGGAGATCAGGGCGAACAGGGTCCACAAGGTGAATAGGGTGAACAAGGTCCACAAGGAGATCCAGGAGCAGATGCTAGTGATAGAGAATTTATTTATAAAAGATCAAACACTTATCCATTTAATGATATACCTCCATCATCAATTACTATAGATAAAGATGGAAATTAGAAATCAGGTTAGATTCCAAATATAGATGATTTTGTTCCACAAGGATGGTCAGATACAGCACTTCCTGCAACTGAAGCAGAAAAATATGTATATGTATCTATTAGAGTAAAACCTGCTGGAAATAATCAAACTTGGGGAGCTTTTAGTAATCCTATATTATGGAGTAATTGGGGACAGACAGGTCTTGATGGCGATGGAGTTTAGTATGTATACAAATTGTTCGATCATGAATTAACGAGTGAGGAACGCCAATATAATATACCTACTAAACCATTAGAAATGACTAATGGGGAATGGATTCCATCAGGATGGTCTGATGATCCGTTGGCTCCAACTCCAGAAAACCAATTCTGTTATTGTTCAGTTATTAAAAAAATTGGTGGAACATGGTAGGGAACATTTGGAGAGTTAGGTCTTTGGTCTAAATGGGCTAATGATGGAGTAAGTGTTTAGGCACGATATTCTTCTAATAATAGAGATTGGCATCTAAATTTTGCAGAAGGGGATATATATATGCAAACCTCTTCTGATGGAGGAACCACTTGGACTTCTGGAATGCGTATTATTGGAGAAAAGGGAGATGAAACGAATTTTAAATTCGCAGCCAGTAGATTCCTTACAGCAGATGGGAAGCCTTCAGATATAAATGAAAATGATTGGTCAGATGCTCCAGTAAGTGTTTCTGATAGTAAACCATATTTATGGGCAAAGATAGTTACCCCAGATTAGAGAACATCTTATGTACGTTTAACTGGAGCAATGGGTCCTCAAGGTCCTAAAGGAGAAGATGCAATTTTTGCAGACCTTACCAATGAAATGGATAGTGTTGCTTGTGATTCTGAAGGACATGTTGTTGGAGAACAATCTGTTGAGACAGATGTTAGTATGTGGAAAGGAAGTACTCCACAAACTTTAACAACGATTGTATGTAAAATTGGCGACACAACATTAAATAATGATTATTCAAATAATACTAATAGTATTGCCTACTACTATAAAGTAGCTACTACTTCGGCAGGACATATAAGAGTTACTGTTAGAGAAGGAACACTTATTAGTTCTAGAACAGAGGTTGCTATAACTCTTCAATCACAAATAAACGGAGAATATGTTCCAAAATATCTTACATTAACAATTAATGGGGTTAAAGGCGGTGCTGATGGATCTCCTGCTGTTATTTATTCATTACGTCCAAGTACAAAGGTTATTGTAAAAAAGAAAAATAATGTATATATTCCAAGTTCTGATATTACTTGTGCTGTTGTTAAAGCTACAGGAACAAATAATCCAGAAATAGTAACAAATGGATTTACACTTTAGAAAAAGGTAAATGGAGGAAGTCTAGGAGATTATAGTCCAACTCCTGTTAATAGTATTACTACTGGAATAACATTTTACCTTTATGTTGGAGGAGTATTAGTAGATGTAGAATCAATTCCCTTAGTTGAAGATGGTGAAGACGGAGTACCTGATGTATGGACTATTGGTTCTAATGGCTATTGGTATAAAAATGGCACTAAATATACAGATAATGAACATCCAGATGGAATTATAGCCGAAGGACGCAATGGAACTGGTGTTGAATTAAAAGGTTATGTAGATTATATATCAACTCCTAATCCAAATCCAAATAACAAAACCTCTCTTGAAGGGCTCGATTCTAATAATCTTACCTATGGTGATTGTTACATGGTAAAAAGTAATGGTTGGCTATATTTCTATGACGGAACAGCACCTGCTTAGGCTTCTACAGAAAACTCTCCAGCAAGTCCAGCTGGATGGGTTCCAATAGGAGAAATAAAAGGAGAACCTGGAGATTCTGGTACTACATACTACTATCATATTGCTTGGGCAACCTCTATTATTTTTGATATTCATGGATCCCCCGATTCTGAACACTGTGAAGGATTTACAACAACAAAAGGAAATGTAAATTATCCTTGGATGGGAATCTGTGTTGATACTAATGAGACAGATCCAAATACATATGAGTCTTATAAATGGAATGATATAAGAGGTCCACAAGGAGTTCCTGGAGAAAATGGTGATACTCCTGCTGCTTTATATATATGGAGAGAAGCTAGCACAACAAATGTTGATGCTCCAACAGTAGGAGCTAGTGATTATGTAAATAATACAAATCTTAATGGATGGTCCAAAGTTGCTCCAAATCGTTCTGAAGGATATGATGGTTATCATTTATGGCAATCACAAAGGACTTTACAAAAAAGCATTGACGGAACTTATTCTTGGAAAGAAAATTAGTGGAGTATACCTATTAGAATAAGTGGTGATACTGGTACTTCAGGAGAAGATGGCGATGAAATTGAATGGATTTATAGTTATTCTAATGAGGGTTATGATGGAAATACTGGCCATATAGGAGGTTCTTCAGATGGAAATGATACAATTAAAAATCAGGAAGATTGGATTCCTAATGGTTGGTCAGATAATCCTAGTGGAGTAAATAACGAAAATAGAACAGAATATGCTTCATGGCGTAAGATCACTCATAATGGAACTGCTGTAACATATGGAGCATTTAATACTCCTATTATTTGGTCTCATTATGGAGAAAGAGGTGAAGATGGAGATGGAGTTGAATATGTATTTATAAGAACAAAAGATAATATTGCTCCTCAAGTTCCAGATTCTGGTTCTTATGCAGAAGTAAATTATAATTAGGATGAACATTTACCATATGTACAAATTGCAAGTGATTGTGATTTAAGTGGTTCTATTACTACAATAACTATTGGAGGATATAATTATTCTAAATGTACTGATAATCCTATAGGAGTAGATAGTACTTGGAAATTTGAATGGGTACTCAAACGTAAAAAAGTACAAGTTAATAATAGTAGTAGAAAAGAGTGGTAGCCATATTCAGGAACAATGGCTCTTTGGAGTAATTGGGGCGAAAAAGGAGAAAAAGGAGATTCTGGAACATCTATAAATGAAGTTCAAGAATATTATTTAGCTTCAAGTGCTTCAAATATAAATGAATTAACTACTCAAATTGATAACCATATAGTATGGTGGACAGAGGAAGTTCCAGAATTATCTTTAGAGAAAAGATATTTATGGAATTATGAAAAAATAATATATTCAAAAGGAGATCCAATTTCTACCCCAGCAGCCATAATTGGAGTATATGGAAATGATGGACGTAGTATAGTTTCTATTAAAGAATATTATGTTGCAACATCAATATCAGATAAAACTGCATTAGCAACGGCTATAGGGAACTAGCAATTAAATTGGGCTGAAGAACCTCAAACTGTTACTCCAGAAAATAAATATTTATGGAATTATGAAAAAATAACTTACAGTTTTGGAGATCCTACTGTAACAGATCCAGTTATAATTGGTGTTTATGGGGATAAAGGAGATAGTATTACCATAGAAGATACTGATGTTTCTTATGCAATATCAAATAATGGAACTACACCTCCAGAACAAGGTTGGGTAGAAGATATACCTTCAACTACTTTAAATAATCCTTATTTATGGACTAGAGTAATTGTAGCTTATTCTGATGGTAATAGTACTACATCTTATACAGTATCAAGAAGTGGATTTAACGGAACTAGTGTAAGAGCTCTATATTCATCAAGTAATGATGAGAATCCTGAAAATTGGCATTCTACATTTGAAACTGGAGATAGTTGGATGAAAACTTCCACCGATGGAGTAAATTATTCTCCGCCAATTAAAATTGTAGGAGAAAAAGGGGATTAGAGTGATTATATTGATTACTCATTTGCTATTAGTAATTATCCTAATACATCAGGAATAACTGTGGAACCAGATGATATTGGTGGACAGTGGCATGATGCACCTCAACCTGTAAATGATCTAACTCCATATTTATGGATGAGGATGACTCAACATGACTTTGTTAATGGTTCTGAAACTGTTGGAAATCCACATTATATTAGACTAACTCCTACCGATGCAGTAAGTTATCATTTTACTTGCGATTAGTCTAAAATAGTAATTCCTATTAATTCAAGTTCTGTTACAATTAACACTACCTTCAATTTATGGTGTCAAGTTGCGGATAGAGAACCTACTGTAGAAGCATTTTACATTTATCCGTATTATAAAACTACTTCTGGAATGTTTGGGTTTATTCCTACTAGTAGTTCTTCCAAAACTTCTTCTCTCACATTAGAAAATTATATAGTACAAGATACTATTTCATGTATAGGAGTTTTTGCTTATTATAATTAGCCTTCTTCAAATTAGATTACTCAAGACTTATTACTTGAATCTGTTGATTAGAAATATTTAGCTAAATTAGAAATTCCAGTAGAAAAAGAGAGAGATTTAATAACAACATTAAAAGAAGTAGAAACTCTTGTAATTGGAGCCGAGGCTGGAGGAGCTACAATAACTTTAAATAAGCTCGATAAGACTGGAAATCCTTCTTCGGGAGTAATAGAGATTGATGCCGAGTCTATATATGCTACTGGCACAACATTTAGATTTAATGGTAAGAAAGTAGCTACTTTAGAACAAAATACTGAAAAAATAAGCTCTTAGTATCTTCCTGATGATGTTTATGATGTAATAGAACTTGTATATATTGGAACTGCTCCTACTGCTCAATAGTTTGAGGTTGGGGATAAATATTATAATACTTAGTATAAAGTAATATATTCTTGTGAAAGAGCTTCACAGGGAGAATATAAATATTGGGATACTACAAATTATATAATCCCTCAAAAGAAGAAAATTTATATAGATACTAGAACAGATACAATTTATCGTTGGAATGGAACGGAATTAGTTGAACTTTCCTCTAAAAGTACAGATTCTGTTGGAGGATATAAAATATCTGTTTTATCTCCAAGTGAGTGGGTTCCAGAAGAGGCATAGGACGATACAATATACTTTATTCTTAAATCAGATAATCCAGATGAACCAGATGAACCAGTGGAAAATAATTAGACATTTCCTATGACATTCCCTATAATATTGGGCGGATCAACAGATAATTGGACTCTTGGGGAAGCATTCCCTATAATATTAAATTAAATTAAATATTAATTATGGCAATACACGCAACAAATAAAAATACAGGTGATCCACTTCAAGCACAAGAATGGAATAACCTTGCAACCGATGTAAATATTCTAAATGCTGGTGTTTCTACAGAAGTAGATCCCTTAGATGCAGATAAAACTATTGTTAAAATAGGAAAGGTACTTGTAGGAGAATTAACTGCTAAGGGGAATAAGGGAACTAACGTAAATATCTCTGGAAATAATAATATTAACATTGAACCACGTCCAGCTGCTGGAACTGGTGAGGGAAAAAATACACCAGGTCTTGCAGATAGAAAAGGTGGTAATATTGCTTTAAAACCAGGTGATGATATTGAATTTTGGGCACATAAAAGAGGTACTAGTAAAAATGATGAAGTTTCTGTTAAAATTATGACAGAAGTTCCAAAAGCTTCTGATCCAACTAAAACAGATGAAGTTGCTGCTAAGCTTCAATTAAATACTGCTGATATTGTATTAACTTCAAAGGATAAATAGGAAGAATCTGATGAAATGAATATTATCGTTAATTAGGATACAAATACTAGAGGTTATCTTAAAGTTCGTGCACAAGCTATTGACCTTCGTTCTGAATCTCATGGTGGCATTGCATTGCAGCCAAAGGGGTATGATGGGGATGTTACTCCACACATGAACAAAATTAAATTTGAACATGGTGGTGGTGACGGCCTTGAGTTTGGAACATTTAATACAGAAAAAAGTTCTTTATATACAGATGAATATAGATTTAAAAAGGATGGAAAAATTCTTTTATCAACAAGAACAAAACAGCTTTCTGATAAATATGATAATAATGATGAAACTACACATTGGAAATATCCAAAACAAAATGATGATTTCTATGATATAATCTATGAGGCTGGATATTATAATTATGATCCAACAAATATAGCAGATACATCTATAACTTGGGAAGATCTTATTAGATTAGTAGCTTATCAAAAATCACTTGGAAAAGGGCCTTTTAGAGGATTAGAATTAAATATAACTGAAGAAAATGATTTATCTAATGAACATAATCCATATATTAGAATAAACGATGGAACCAATATTAATGTTGGGGAAATTACAGCATCTGATATAGTGAGATGGGGAGATTCTGTTAGTATTATTATAGAAGGATTATCAAGTGTTCCTACTATTAAAATTTTTAAAGATTAGGCGTCTGAACAAACTTTAACTACAACATTAGTAAATGGAATAGCTTCAGCTACGTTTGTAGTGCCTGATACAACTACTTCAGTAACCTCTATTCCAATTTCAATAACATATAATTAAATAAATTAAATATAATTTAATAATGGCTGTATTTATAGGGCCTCATGAAATGGGTGAAGTGTTCGCTGGACACTTCCCCGTTTCAATGATTTTTATTGGGAAAAACTTAGTATGGCCAGAGGAGCAGCCAACTCCATAGGTAAAAGCTTGTTTTTCTGGAGGCATATGGGATGATACATTACCTTGGCTTGACGAGGAGATTTGGCTAGATAATATACCTTAAAAAATTATTAATAAATTATGGCAGACAATAAATATTTTGATGGGGAAATAAATGAATTCATTGATTGGATATCTGGTGATAATTCATTAACAGGAGAGAATGAAACAAATAATCTTCAGCCTTCAGGTAAAGCAATACGTCAATTGTTATAGAAAAAATTAAAAACTCCTGTTTGTTTATATGAAAATAAATAGGCAGCAAAGTATTAGTTATTTTCTTCTGAAGAAGCTAAAAATATATATTTAAATGCTTCAGACGCTGACAAAAGTAAACCTGAAATTGCTGCTCTTTTACTTCAAGAATTTGACGGGCCTGCAGCATATAAAATGGCTGGGAAACTTCTTTCAAGTGAAAAAGTATTTTTAACATCTAATAAGTAGGGAGTGGAATAGATTGGATTTGTTTGGTCTCTTATTAATTCTGCAGACGAAACACAACAAGAAACTTATACTAATATTCGTATTACTATTGTAAATAATGGAATAAAAGTATGGGAAATGAATGAGGGCATTAATAGTAATGATGAAGACCATAAAGCAACATCAAACTCTGATTATACTTATGAATATTGGATTAATATATTACCTCACTTAAGATCTGGTATTAATTATGTAACTATTACATTGTAGAGTGAATCCTATGGGGCATCATTTGAGTTCAATCCGTAGTATCATATGGTAAATTTTGAATTAAAAGAAAATGAATTTTCTCCTTTTGCTCCAATTACTAATTCAATTACTATTATTCCTGAATATTAGATTTCAGTTGACGCTGATGTTTAGTTAAATGTATCTATTGATAATTAGAATGTATTTCAAGCATCGGCAGAAAATAGAAAACAACATACATTTGATGTATCTGCACTTACATCTGGAGAACATGTATTAGTAATGTATCTTTATACTTAGATATAGGGTGTTGAGTATAGATCAAATGTAATATGTAAACAATTTGTTAAAACTATTGTTGATAGTAGTGATTATAATGCTTATTTAGCTATTTCATTTGACTTTGAAAATAATAGTTCAGAGGCATTAACATCATATAAAAATAAAGAATATAATTTATCTTTATAGTAGTATTCATAGATTTCGATTCCTTGGGGAGTATCTGCATATGATACTGGAACTGTGTATTCTAAAGTTAATTTTTATTTATCAGATTCTGCTTCAGAATTATCTAACGAAGAACTTATCAGTGAAATTCCAGAAGTAGACGTTAATAGGAAAGCTTCTGTGCCTATTGAATATGCACCAAAAAACACATTCTCTGAAAAATATTTAGGATACACTATTGGAAGTTCGACAGTTTTTCATAAAATTGCATGTATTACAGTTAAAGAATTTGTGTATGCTTCATATATCCATGAAACACCTTCATTTTTATTCAAGTATGACGCATATGGTAAAAATAATGCTGTAGACAATAAATGGAAACCAGATCCCACATCATCTGTAATTAATATAGGTTGTACAACTACTGGTGTAGCATTCTCTTAGACTAATGGATGGTATAGAAATTCCTTTCGAACTAAAGGCCTCGGAAGTTACATGGAATTGACAGATGTTCCATTTCTCACCTCCTAGATACGTGATAAGTTCACGTTTGAGATAGATTTTATGACAGAATATACATCTAATACAGATGATCTTCTTGTAAACGTCGGAGAATTTCTAAAGATTTATCCTAATCGTGCACAATTGATAGATACTAATGATGCTAAAATAATTGAAACAAACTTTAAGGCGGGTGAACGAGTACATCTAACGTTTATTAAATATCCAAGAACATAGGAAGATTCTTAGTGGAACAACCTATATATGATTATTACTAATGGAATCTTTGAACGTGCAGATTCTCCTGCAGCTAATATCAAGGCAGTATCACAGACAATTAAGATAGGAGGATCGAATTCTGGTATTCGTGTATTTGGAATGAGATATTATACACAAAATCTTGATTGGGCAGCATGTTATAACAATTGGATATATGATAGTGATAACAAAGCAGATCTTGTTCTTCGCAATATGGTATTTTTTACAACAGGTTCGGATATTGGGGAAATTTCTGAAACTAAATGTGATGGCATGATGGACACCATACTTATAGAGGGAGATTTAATGTAGTTAGTTAATAAAGGTGTAAAGCTTGGAATGAGAGTAGATTCTCTTAAAAGATTGTGTCCAACCGATTCTACTAAAAACTTTACTATTTATGATTGTTGGGTTCGTACACATGGACAATCAAATATTAAATATCCTGTTCCCTCATTTAAAATTTGGTCAAACAAAAGTGATGATCCAGAAGGAAGTACCCCAAGACTAGAACTATCAAAAATAACATAGCAGTTCTGTAAATCCCGTATGTAGGTATACAATGGAGCTGTTCCAGCAAATAAATGGGTACTATAGTCTAATTTCGCAGACTCCTCATGTGCTCATAATGGAACATTTTTACGCAAATGGAATGATTTAACATATAATGCTCGATTTGACGTGGGAGGGAGAATTGAATATAAATTACGTACTCCACCGCAATTGTTTACATCTGGAGAAACTATTACACCACTTGATAATAATCAAGCAACTGACAATATGTGTAGTCATGGAAAAAATGAAGCAGGTAAACAATGGAAAGATTATACTAACACACCATTCCCATATCAATTGCGATAGGCTCCTAATTCATTCCCTGCACTACTCTTCTTTAGAGCCAATCCATCAGATCAATGGACATTCTTTGGTCAGTATGTATTCATGGATGATAAGAAGAATGATAGTGAATATGGTGAACGTTCTATATACCAAGGATTTGGAGACGATACAGACCCATTCGTAATGTGTCGTAGAAATATTCCTCAATCAGAGAAAAATCCTGATGGAATGAGATCTGAAGGTTCTCCTAAATATGATTCTAAGAATTATAGAATATGGGACAATAAGAATGTAATTCGAATTGAAGTTCTAGATGTTGATGGTAATGAAGTTAATTTCATTAATGAGCCACAAGGATGCCAACAAGGAGCATACTGGACTGTATGGGATAGCGTTCGTGCTAACCGAACAGCTAATACATCATTCGAAATTATTTATCCTGATATTGATGATATGGATGATACAGAGGTTAATGCTGTCTATGCCAAGTGGCAGGATTTCTGCCGATGGGTTGTGTCAACCAAGAATAATTCATCTAAATTCTAGCAAGAAGCTGCAGCCCATCTTGACTTATACAAAATGGCAGCATATTATACATTCTTTCTTGTCTTTGGGCTTGTAGACTCCGTCAATCGTAATGCATAGTGGAAAACCTACGATGGCCAGCATTGGTGGATTGAGCCTTGGGATATGGATATCGCACTTGGGCGTAAGAATGATGGTGGTATTGCCTATGATCCTCCTATTGATCGCTAGACTCCATCTCCTGCAGGAGATGTTGGAGCATTTTCAGGCAAGGATTCAGTCCTGTGGAACCACCTGGAAGCATATCCATACTGGATAAATACCATAGTCCCAGCTGTTGTTTAGGCACTCTATGAGGCTGGAATGACTTACGATAATATGGTAGATATGCTAGATAATGAATATTCTTTGAGATGGCCTGAGTATATCTATAATAAGTCTGGAGAATATAAGTATATTTATTCTGGTATCAAGGACTATTATGTTGAGCCTGGGTATCTTCAATATTTATAGGGAGCTAGCATTATGCATCGCCACTGGTGGTTATCTACTTCAATGGATTATTGGTTCTCGAGATTTGGACGTGGAGCGTTTACAGCTAATTATATTAAAGTAGATACAAATATACCAGCTTCAAATTAGGGTGTAAATATTTAGATTACTCCTTCACAAAAAGCATTCTTTGGGTATTATTTTCAAGAAGGTGGTTCTCCATCATTTACTGAACAAGGATATGACC
>JAEEGL015942237.1_pt1 | contig 13982 bp, 7 predicted proteins | sample 9134231 | NCBI WGS metagenome assembly JAEEGL01 (sample SAMN16246548, study PRJNA631951) | gut metagenome | biome: gut microbiome; feature: rumen; material: fiber-attached | host: Bos | place: Iran: Karaj | collected 2018-10
CCTCCTCCAATGCTTCCTCATAATAGGCTGTAATAGCCCGCTGTGTATCCTCTTCCAGACCCGAAGTATCAATGACGCGCGTCGCACGGCGCCGGCGTTCGGCATCGCTCATCTGGGACTCGATTCTATGTACAGCTTCCTCTTCCGAAAGACGATCCCTGGCCATCACACGTCTAAGCTGCTCATCCTCTCCGCAGGACAGCACCCAAATCTCATCACATCCCCGGTCTGCTCCACTTTCAAAGAGCAGCGGACAATCGACAATGACGACCTTGACTTTCTCCAACCTCCACTTTTTCAGGCATTCCACCAGATCCATAAGAATGATGGGATGGAGCGTTCTGTTCAGTTTCAGCAATTCCTCCTGCCGTCCGAAAACCCGTTTTGCCAAAGTCTTCCGGTCCAGTTTCCCATCTGTTCCGAAGATATCGTCGCCAAATTCCTTTTTCAAGGCATAATACCCAGGCTGGCCCGGACGGACGACTTTCCTTGAGACTTCGTCCGCATCCCATATAACTGCACCTAGATTTTTCAACGTTTTGCTTGCCGTTGATTTTCCTGTAGCGATTCCCCCTGTGAGTCCTATCACTTTCATCCTGCTCTCCTATTTCGCCTCCATCCAGTTCTTTCCGGTATGAACTTCAGCCGTCAGAGGAACGGAAAGCGGTATTACCTTTTCCATGCATTCTTTGACCAAAACCGCGACTTCCGCCACATCCGCTTCTGCCGTATCGATAATCAGTTCATCGTGGACTTGAAGGATCAGCTTCGCATCAAGTCCACGATCCGCTAAAGTTTTGGCAACAGCGAGCATCGCAAGCTTGATGATGTCAGCAGCTGTCCCCTGGATCGGTGCATTCATAGCCATTCTTTCAGCCGCTGACCGGACATTGTATTCTTTTGCCCGCAATTCAGGCATCGGCCTCCGTCGCCCGAAGAGCGTTTCAGTATACCCCTTTTCTCTGCCGTTTTGTATGACCTGTTTCATATACTCTTTGATGCGGTCAAAAGTCTGCAGATACTGCTCAATATATCCTGCAGCTTCCCTTCTAGAGATCCCCAGCTGTTTGGACAGGCCAAAATCACTGATCCCGTAGACGATCCCAAAGTTTACCGCCTTGGCGGCAGTCCTCTGGTCTTGCGTAACGTCCTCGGTCCTGATCCCGAAGACCTCAGCAGCTGTCAGGGCATGAATGTCCCCTCCCTGCACAAAGGTCTCGATCATTCTTGGATCTTTCGCCATATGTGCCAGAATCCGGAGCTCGATCTGGGAATAATCCGCATCCACCAGAATACGGTCCGCACCAGAAGCGACAAATACACCTCTGATCTGTCTGCCTTCCTCCTCCCGGACCGGGATATTCTGCAGATTTGGTTCGGCACTGGACAGACGCCCAGTCGTTGTCAGGGTCTGATTCAGCCTCGTATGCAGCCGGTCCCTGGTATCCAGCTGCGGAAGCAGCCCATCGACATAGGTACTTTTCAGTTTTGCAAGCTGTCGGTATCTGAGAATCGGAGCAAGGATCGGATGTTTATCTTCCAGCCCTTCCAGCACGGCAGCGTCTGTGGAATATCCCGTTTTCGTCTTTTTGGCCGGAGGCAAAGCAAGTTTTTCAAACAGGACCTCCCCCAACTGCCGGGGGGAATTCAAATTGAACCGCGTCCCTGCGAGCCGGTAGACCTCTTCTTCCAAGGTCGTGATCTGCTGGGTAAAAGTCTCTCCCAATTCAGTCAAGGCCGGGCGATCAACACAAAAGCCTTCTCTTTCCATGTCATAAAGGACAGAAACAAGAGGCAATTCCATTTTTTCATATAGCGGAAGCAGGTCTGCTTCCTTCAATGCCGCCCAGAGAGCGTTTTTCAGGGCGACCAGATGCGCTGCCGTTATCCTCTCCTTTGCAGATGAAACATATTTCTCGAACAGGGTCCCGGCTTCAAGTTTCCTTTCTGAGGCATCCAGAAGATATCCCGCGAGGGACAGATCGTATGTCAGGCCCCCGAAACGGATTCCTGCCGCATCGCAAAGGCCAAGCCAGATCCGACCTCCAGTACCGTTTTTCCTTGCGTCATCACTGACAACGATTTTCGGAACATCGCTCTCAAGCAATTTTCGGATGGCCAGAAGGAGTTCAATTTGTATTCTGCCGTTTTTCTGTGCATCTTCAGTCACTGCAATATGCCATTCTTCATACGGGTCCCGAGCGATGGATAAATTGTTTCCCAGATATAAGGCTACCGGGAGTGTCTCTTCCGCCCAACGATCGGCAATAAGAACAAGGGCTGAAGGCTCTTCGACCGCATGTTCCGTAATCCGGCGGACTGGCTCGCTGTCGAGTCTTGCCTTCGGTTCCAGTCGTTGTGCCGTGTTCTTCAGCCCATAACGGTTCAATAAATCCAGTGCCTCCGCCATCCGGACTGCCTCAGGAACTCTCAACTGTGTTTCAGTCACTTCGAGCGGAATCTTGCGATCAATCACTGCAAGCCGGCGGGATAAACGGGCTGAGTCCATTCCTGCCAGAACTTTTTCCTTCAGTTTTCCTTTCAATAAATCGGTATGGGAGAGTACGTTTTCCACAGACCCAAACTGCGCAAGCAACGCCAAGGCTGTTTTTTCCCCGATACCGGGGATGCCAGGGATATTGTCGGCATGATCCCCCATCAGACCTTTTAAGTCTGGGATTTGTTCCGGCGAGATGTTCAGAACTTCTTTCAAATGATCGATTGTGTATTCTTCAATCAGCGACAGTCCTCTGACAGTCAGGAGAACATGGGTTGTCTCGGAAATCAGCTGCAGGGAATCCTGGTCTCCAGTAACCAGAAAACAATCCCATCCCTGTGTCTCGCAATAAGAAGAGACTGTGCCCATGATATCGTCTGCTTCATATCCTTCCTTCTCCAGGACAAGGAACCCCATTGTCTGGAGGATCTCCTTGATAATGGGAATCTGTGCCCTCAGTTCCTCCGGCATTGGCTTCCTCGTTCCCTTATACTCCCCATAGATTTGATGTCGGAAGGTCGGCGCATGAACATCAAAAGCAACGGCTAAACCATCTGGTGTATACTCATCCAAAGCTTTGAACAGCATGTTCAGAAAACCGAAAACAGCATTCGTACAGACAGAGTGGTCCGGTGATGTCATGGTTGTCGGTAAAGCATAAAAAGCACGGTAGGCCAATGAATGGCCATCAATCATCAGTACTCTTTTCATTGTTTTTCCAATTTCCTCAGCACGGATTCTGATTCTAGAAATAGATTATACATCAATCTTCCTTGAGATTGGAAGCATCCCTTCGAATTCTGGCGTTCGACTCCTGGATTCCGTAATCTGACTGATGGTGTCCGTTTGGACATCCCAAAAAACGATCCCAGAAAAGATGCCCGAGATCCAGATCTCTGCTTCGGATTTTCGGCTCTTTGTTTGTGCCGCAAAGCTTCCGCGATGTCCGGAAAAAGAATATCTTGGCTTTCTTCCGAAAGCATATGTACATCTGTTTTTTACAGATGACAAAGTTATTTAATTTCGGATTTTTTCTCTGAAATGCATTGACACTTGTAGATGATACAGTAAAATATAAGAAGGACTAATAGACTTATGTCTTGATTTGTATAGAGTTGAGATGTTCGAAAGGAGCTTCTATCATGGCAAATGAATTTGAATTCCTTCGCTCACGCTGGCCAAAGCTGGCTGCATTGGGTGCCGATGCTTCACGCCTCGTTGAATTCAGCCCCGTCACGGCGCTCTCTTCATTGAGAGATTACTGTGAATGGGCTGCGGATATAACTCTTGATCTTCTCGGAAATGCGCTCCCACCGGAAACATCTCAAGATGAACGTATTGCTGCCATGCAGGCAATTGGGACTGTGCCTCCCGAGATCATTCAGAAGTTTGATGCGATCCTAGCCACGCGTGTCCCGGTTCCTGGGAATCCTCTCGGAGATCCCAATGAAGCTAAGGCAAGAATGGCAGATGCGATTGATATCGGCCGATGGTTAGTGCGTCAGGACGGATCCGGTCGAAACACTTATATGCCTCAGAATACCCAGCCTTATAGCCGGGAAGACGTATACAGTACAGGAAGAAATGCCGGTGTGTCTGGAAGCTATGAAAATGGTAATGACGGCGGCGCCTATACCCAGGGGGACTACGCAGACCGCGGCTACAGCAATACTGGTTCCCGCCGCTCTGTGCAGAAAGGCGAGCAGGAAGAGGAAGGCGGCATCAATATTGGCCGGCTCCATATCAATACCGGTCGGATTAAGCAGTATTTAACGCTTCCCGTGATCGCTGCAGCAGCGCTGGTTCTGATCCTGTTGATTGTCCTGATCGTTCTGTTGAGCAAATGCGGAGGAAATAAGAAACCCGCTGCAATCACCACCCCTGCTACAACGATCGCCCAGACGCCTTCCGAGACCTACTCCATGCTGATCACGCCGACGCCTTCACCTTCTACTACAACGACCACTCCGGTTGTTACGGAATCAATCAAGTATGTCGACGAGTTTTCTTCGTCCGATATTACAAAGAGCCACACAGCATGGACGAATTACTATCTTGGCAAATGGACAGCCAATTCTCATACCGCCAGCTTCTCAATTTTCAACGGCGGCAGTGGTTCGGATGCCAAGGGAATTCTCTATGAACATGGTCTAGGTTGGTTCGTCAAAAGTGCGGATTTCGACGGCACCGAAGCAAAACGTGCTCTGACGTTCCAGACCGGCGGCAAATATTCCGCGCTCGTCTTTGATATGGGCGTAGATAAGGAATGGCTCTTTGAGGATGCGCCGAACTGCGGTACGTATCAGTTGATGGTTTTTGTCGATGATCAGGATACGGCGATTTGGACCAGCGATGAAGTGAACTATAATTACTATAAGACGAATATCCGCGTAGACGTTACTGGCGCAAATAAAGTCAAGATTCGTCTGATTCAGAAAAAAGGCTCCAAAGGTTCTCTGAATGTCGTTCTCGGAAACTGTGGTTTTGTTGAGACCCCGGTGACCACCACAACAACGACTGCGGCAGAGACGACGCCGGAAGAGACCACAACGACAACTGCTGCCGCAAATCCGTAAATATGTCCTTCATGCCTGCTTATGCAGGCATTTTTTTAAACACAGAAACCGATCCATAAACTGTCCAATAGAGGATGAAAGGAGAAAACATGCCGGACTTTTCAAAAGTTGATCAGATTATTTCAGAAATGTGTGCAGAGAACAAAATCCCTTCTGCGACCCTTTGTGTATATTTGCACGACCAGATTGTCCATGAATCTGTCTTTGGCTATTCCGATCCTGAAAAAAAGGAGAAAGCAAATCTTGACACACGCTACGACATGGCATCCCTGACAAAACTATTTGCAACCACCGCATTCATGCGCCTTGTCGAACAAAACGTTTTTTCGTTGGATGAAAAAGTTTGTGAATCCTTTCCTGAATTCACGGGGATGCGTGATATCGTTCCGACGGCAAATGAACTGATCGCGGACGAAACCGATTCCTCTTCTCATGGCCAGTGTGACGCAGGTCTGGTCACCTGGTATCACGTCCTCACGCATACCTCAGGTATGGGATGGATGGCTATGCAGAAACGTCCAAGCGTTGAAGCCGCAATTCATGAAATCCTAACTATGCCGTTTGCCTATGCCACAGGGACAACTGTACTGTACACAGATCTCGGATTGATCCTGATGGGAATGGCCATGGAAAAACGGACCGGGATCCTGCTTGATGATCTTGTGGATCAGCTGGTCTGTCAACCCCTAAACCTCAAACATACCGGGTACCTACGGAACAGCGCACATCGTGATGCATCCAATGTGGCCGCGACCGAATTCTGCAAGTGGCGTGGAGTACGATGCAAAGGATTCGTTCATGATGAAAATGCATACTGCCTTGACGGTGTCGCAGGACATGCCGGATTATTTTCGACGGCAAGAGATGCTGCAACGCTCATGGAGGACTATCTTCTGTCCTGGAAAGGCAGAAAGGGACTGATCAGCACGGAAATGGTCCGGCGCATGACCTCTCTTCAGGCGGAGAGCGACTGGAACAGACGCGGAATAGGCTGGCAGCTCCGGATCATTGATCCGACAGCTCATTCATATCCTCTGTCGGATAATTGCTTTGGTCATACTGGTTTCACTGGAACATGCATGTGGGCAGATCCCGATCGGGATATGACTTTTGCCCTGCTGACAAACGATGTCTATAATGGCCGGGAGAACCGGTCTCTCCTTGAAGGCCGGATTCTGATCACGCAGGCTCTTGTCGATGCTATTGACGTGAAAACAGATCTGAAATGATCATTATCGGCCTGATGAGCGGTACTTCCGCAGACGGAGTCGATGCTGTTTGTGTTCAGATCGATGGAGCTCCTCCGTCTCTCTGCTGGAAATTGATCCAGCATGTCCATGTTCCATATCCTCCGGAAGTACGGGAAGATGTTTTTCTGGCTTTTCGTCCTGAAACAGCCAGGATCGATAAGATCTGCGAATTGAACTTCAGGTTGGGCAGCTTTCTGGCTGATGCCGTCCTGGAAGTGTGCCGTACTGCAAATATCCCCACAAGTGAGGTCAGCGCTGTCGGGAGCCACGGACAGACTGTATGGCATATTCCGCCCGGTTCAAAGCAGCAAGCTTCGACTCTCCAGCTGGGCAGTTCTGCCGTCATTGCTCAAAGGACCGGAATCATGACGGTCAGCGATTTCAGATCCGCCGATATTGCAGCCGGCGGACAGGGGGCACCTCTTGTTCCATATGTGGATTATCTCCTTCTCACCCATCCCATATATACAAGAGCTGTACAAAATATCGGAGGTATCGGAAACGTTACTTTTCTTCCTGCTTCCGGGAATGCCGAGCAGATTATTGCCTTCGATACCGGTCCGGGGAACATGTTGATGGACTATACCGCCCAACGGATTTCCGGCGGTGCTCTTCTTTTTGACAAAGACGGGAAGATCGCCCTTTCAGGCAAAGTCTGCGAAACTCTTTTGAATGTTTGGATGAAGGATCCATATTATCTGAAACAGCCTCCAAAATCTACTGGGCGCGAATATTTCGGGACGCAGTATGGTGCCCGGCTCTTTCAGGAAGCTTTGGATTTCGGCTTGTCCTCCGAAGATACCATGGCGACTGTGACTGCCTTGACAGCCAGAAGCATCGCTGATGCCTATACCAGGTTTCTTCCTTCCATACCTGAAGAGGTCTTTGTATCCGGAGGCGGAGCATTCAATCCGACTCTGATGCGCCGCCTGGCCTCGGATCTCCCGCAATGCTCTCTCCGAACCACGGACTCCCAGGGTATCCCCTCTTCAGCCAAAGAAGCACTTGCTTTTGCCATCCTCGCTTACGAAACCATCCACCATCGCACAGGGAACCTTCCATCGGCGACCGGTGCATCACGTCCTGTCATTCTTGGTTCTTTGACATACCCTGTATGAAATCGGGGTTTCCGGATCTTTTCTGCTGCGCAGACCGGTATCTCAGAAAGAGAGATCTTCATCATGAAAACTGAGGTCGTTCCTATGCAGTCCTGCTCCCCTGAAGAAGCAGGAATTCCTTCCGCTGCCCTTGAAGCCTATCTGGCCCGTCTTCAGGAAATGCGGCTTGTGCTGCATGACGTTCTGATCATGCGACATGGCAAACTGGTTTTGGAAGCCTACTGGAAACCTATGGATCCTTCTTTCCGGCACCGATTGTATTCTGCTAGCAAGAGCTATGTTTCCTGTGCAGTCGGCGTGCTAATCGATCAGGGCATTTTACACCTGAATGACCGGGCAATTTCCTTTTTCCCGGATAAAGCACCGTCAGATCCTCATCCCTGGCTTGCAGAAATGACTATTCGTGACTTGTTGAGGATGTCGACATGCTGGACAAAGGGAGCAAGTTATACGCCGGAGGATACCGACTGGGAATCAACCTTTTTCCGTGATCCGCCTTCGCATAAACCGGGTATGGTCTTTTCCTACTGCACTACAGCAACGACCATGTTGTGCATGATCGTCAAACGTGTTTCCGGAAAAGAATTCACCGAAATACTGCGTCCAGTCTTTGACGAACTGAAAATCTCAAGGGATTTATACTGCATTCAGTCCCCCTGCGGTCATGACTGGGGTGGTTCAGGCATTATGTCGACTCCTCGCGAATTTGCTCTATTTGCCGACCTTGTGATGCATTATGGCAATCATGACGGAAAACAACTGTTGCCTTACGCGTATCTGAAGGAAGCTACAACAAAACAGATCGACAACAGTCTGTATCAGACCAATATCGATAAGGGGATGGGATACGGCTATCAGTTCTGGTGCACAAGGAACGGAGGTTTTTTATTCAATGGCATGGGGGCTCAGTTTGCCCTATGTCTGCCTGATCAGGATCTTGTTCTCGTAACGAACGGCTATGAACAGCTTTCCAACAGAGAGGAAATCTTTGAGGCTTTCTGGAGGATTTTGGCTCCTGAACTCTCCGACAAACCTTTGCCTGCAGATCAGGAAGCTCTTCATCGGCTTACAACGAAATGTGAAGAACTGGAGCTTCTTCGGCCGGACGGAGCTCTCTCTTCTCCATTGGCGGTTTCCGTGTCTGGAAGACAATACCTCACGAGCGAAAACTCGATGGGATGGAAGTGGGTTTGTTTCGAATTTGCAGATAATCAGGGAAAAATGTGCTGGGAAAACGAAACAGGCAAGCATATACTGCCCTTCGGTTTCGGATGTCAGGTTCCTTCTGAATTTCCTGAAACGCAATATAACGGTCCTACGATTGGCAAACCACTCGGAAAAGGCCTGTACTGTTACACTTCTGCCGCCTGGACGATGGAAAACAGCCTCATGATTTATTGTCATATCACGGATATGCATCTCGGACAGTTCCGGGTCGCAGTGACTTTTGAAGATAACAGCGTTGTCCTTCATACACAAAAACACGCTGAATTCCTCCTGAACCGATATGACGGATACGTCACTGGCTACTCTTCCAGATAGACCACCAGAACAGAGCATGGCACGGTTTCAGATCTTTATTGGATGTTTTATTCCCAAAACCTAAAAACCGCCCTCCGGGCCACGGTCTTTTCAGAGATGGATTTCCACCCCTGATGCTCGGGCCTTGCGGGCGGTTTATTTTTATGTCCCTGCACAAGGGACATGCCCCTGTCTAAGGCTGTCCTTATTCCTTTTTCTCAAAAAACGCCGAAAGGGTTTCTGTCAGCTTCCTGATTGTCTCAACCTCAAACGGATCCGCGAGACTGCATTCACTTAACGTTTTTCTAAATGGATCATAGGCATTATGGCTCTGTACTTTCAAGTACATATCAATGGCTTTCGTCGGATCTTCTTCTGAGATTTCCCATATTTCTAAAGCTGCAAGAAGACTCGTTGCATAACTGATATAATAGAACGGTGCTTCAAAAGTATGAGGGATTGCGACCCAGGTCAGTCCCCAGAAATCATTGGAAAGAAAATAACCTGCATATAACTGGTATTCTTCCATCAATCCTGTATAGATTTCATTCAGGCGAGCAACCGTGAGAGTGTCTTCCGGTTCGGCATATAACTTTTGTTGGAATTCATCTTCCATACAGCCGGACAAAACAGTCCAGATCATATTTGACAGATTACTGACCTTCACTGCTTCTGCTTCGTTTGGTCCGTAGATCTCGCTGTAGTACATCTGAAGAATCAGTTCTAGCCCCTGGGAATGGATCTCGGCAAGATCGAGATCCGTAGTCTTGTTCCATACGCTTCCTGGATTGCAGTACGCATTATAGAAGTGGCCAAACTCGTGGAAAACCGTTGTCACATTGTTGTATGATCTGTTTGATTTGTAATTGATATAAGGAACACCGTAATACCCGAAGTCCGTAGTATATCCACCTTCAGTTTTATGGCTGTCGTCCGAAAAATCATATAAATGCTGATTCAGCATGAACTCCGCCGCTGATGCCATATCGGAGGAAATATACGGCAGGATTTTCCTCAGGGCTTCAATGCTTTCCTCAATCGTCGTTGACGCAGATTCGCCGCGACTGATAAGCTCCGATGATCCCGTCTGCAACTTAACATGCAGAGGCACTAGGTATTTCTTTACCGCTTCCGCCAGCTTCTCCGAATCGTCCGGAGAGTAGTCCCGATTAAAGCAGGCATACTGGTAATCCGCAAAGTTATCATAGTTGAGCAATCTGGCACATTCATTATTCAGCTTGACCATCTTCAGAAACAGCTCGCCAGCCTTTTCATTCAACGTTTCATAATAGGTTCGCAGGTAGGTGTAATACTTGATGCCCAGGTCTCCGCGTTCTGCCAGTTCTTCAATCGTCAGCGCTTCTCCGTTTACATCGACCGTATGATTTGTGGACAAAGAATCATATGCATCTTCCAGTTCGGCAAGTTCCTTGATCAGAGGCTGAATCTCTTCGGAAGTATTCCGCGCTTCCCGACGAATGTCATCAGCGTATTCTTCGCCCCATCTTTCCAGAACCGCCCTGCCAAAGGATGCGTCCAGCGCTTTCTCAGATAACCGCAACAGCTGATCATAGTATTCGTTGACTTTCCCAGTCAGTTTGATTTTATCTTCGCTGACCTGTTTATCATTGATATTTAAATCGCTGACTACCTGGACCAGCGACAGCTGCGTCTCGGCAATACTGTAATCGATCAGTGTCTCTTCATAAAGAGATAGAAAAGCCTCTGTCTCTGTTCCTTCCTCGGCCATTTTCTCCAGCCTTGAGATCTCAGATTCGATCTTATCCGTATCCGGCATGGTATATGCCACTTCGGAGAAGTCATTCAGCGCATGTCCATATTCGTCCCTCTGTATACTCGGATCGTGAGCCCATAAGTTCTTGAGTGTCCAATCTGCATCCTCGGCAGGTACTGAACCCGTTGTCACCAAACCGCTGCCGGACGGAAGGGGTTTCTTTTCCTGGGGTATAACGGGAACCGTCGTTGCCGGCTGAACCTCGTCGCTCAGCAGTTTGCTAAGCGCGGAAACGATTGCCACCGTCATACATCCAGACAACATGGATATCATCAGCAACATGCTGACGATGACCAATGTTACCTTAATCAGTCTTTTCATCGCTGTCTCCTTCGTTACTCCAATCGTATTCGACCCTCGTTATTCCTTATGTTCAGTTTCCGAGGCTCGTGTCCATGGATTTCAGCCTTAATTCTCCTGATCCATCTTCATGTTCAATCCAGGTCAAGGGTAGCCAGCCGATACTGCGAATGTCTAGTTCCCTACATATGGCATTCAGTGCGGGTTCACCTCGAAGTATTGCAACATGCAGCTGTGGATACTGAGAAAGAATCTGGAACAAAAGTGTTTCCCTATATTCAAGCGCAACCACGAAACCTTTCTTCTCCACGATCAAAAGAGCGATCGAACAGTTCTTCATGGCCATTTTGCCTGGAATGATGGCCACATAATCAACTGCTTTCCATGAACTTCCGCCCCGAAGCCCTTTCCATGGAATATTAACAGTATATCTCGATGGACTGAATCTGAACCACCCTGCTTGAAACAGACCAAGGGTCAGGTCAATCATCGCCGCAAGCAAAACCATCAGCATGCCATTGACGATAAACCAGGAATGAACAATGTATCCCACGACCAACTCCTCACACACACATACCGTGATACTCAGAAGCAACCCGCCCCCCACGATCAGCAGAGGACGAAGTATCAGGTTTTTGAGTTGTCTCCCGATCACAAGCAATTCCTGTTTTTCAGTTCTTTCCATTCGTGCATCCTCCCACGATCCTATGGTTATTATATAAATTTCGTTTTTGTGTTGCAATACATTTGACCTGCCCGTCTTTTTGTACTACTATTCTTCCAGCGAAAAAGATGCTTGCCGCACCGGCTGATTTCTCTGGGGATCAGGTCTTCTTTCGTATAATGATGAATGAACTGGTCTTTCTTGCTGCCAATCCGAAACCTAGAATGGTTGCGTACCCAGTCGCCTGGGTTTCGTCCTGCGTCTGATTTGGAGGATCAACGATCTTTCATGTCCGGTCGTCTGCGGCTGCCGATTCCTACAGAATCAATATCTCACGGAAAAAAGCAAACAACTGTATCTATCGGAACTTTATCGGTATATAATTGATAAAACAACCTCTTTCATCTGGACAGGAGCTATGGAATGAAGAAAAATACTCTCATTGGGGCTATGATCATCTGTTTGATTTTCCTCTTAACGGGATGCAGCGTCCTCAACAGCTTACAACAGGTGATGACAGTCACCTCTATGGCGACTTCGTCTGTCCCTGCCACGGCAGTCGCTGAAGCAAGTCCGCCAGTCCTGACGACAATAGAAACATCACCCAGTACGGCACAGATATCTATGCCAGATGTTTCTTCTTCTGCTTCTCTGCCTGAAGAGACACCTCCGACTGAATCGCTTCCGGTCGTGCCACAATTCTCTTGGGATGACCTGTCCTGGATGAAAGATACAACCTCCGTGACGCTGACCTGCGCTGTCGATGACAGTTGGTTTCCTGTGGAAGAATGGGGCTCTGATGAAATTTCGCAGGAAATTACTTATTTGACTGGTCTTTCTCTGGAAATCGAGAAAGTCATCCATACGGATGACCTGACAGTAAAACTGGCTTCCCGAGATCTTCCGGATCTTGTCTATACATCCAAGCAGACAGAACGTTTCGAGAATGCGGAAGCTTCTCTGCCTTGGGACGAGTTGTCGGATTCCTTCTGTCCTGAATTTTTGGAATTGATTGATCCTGTTGAACGGATCAACAATATCGCATCCGACGGACATATCTATACCCTTCGTTCCATGTACAAGGATGATGCGGATTACGAAGATCCTATGTCTTTAAGCAGTCAGTACTTGAATGCTGCTCTGTGTTTCCGTGCAGACATTCTTGACCGGCTTAAGTTGTCTCCCGACATTTCCTCCTTTGAGGATCTCAACCAGATTCTTTATCTGGTTCAGGAAAAAAGCAAAGATGCCAATGTCAAGACAATCCTGAATATGTATCCGTCCGGTTTTGATATTTTTTCTTCGATCTTCGGCTGTCAGCAGGGAACATGGTGGGATGCTCAGTCTCAAACGATCAAACTAAAATTCCAGGACAATACTTGGCTTGCATACTACAAACAATTAAACCAATGGTACAGAGACGGCATCCTGCCCTCAGATTATCTTTCTGTTCGTCCGGAAGTTTTTTTTGAGCGTAATGAAACTGGAACGGTTTTTGCGGCTTCCTATTCCATAGACTATGCTGCGGAACTGAATGCCCGGTGGCGCACCGAGGAAACCGGAGGCTGGTATGACGATCTTTCAAAGCCTTATATGTCGATCATCTCCAAACCACTGACCTTCAAAGGACAGGATCTGGTCTCTACCGTCTGTTGTGACTATTCTGCCGGAACCCAATGCTGTTTTATTTCCTCCTCTTGTTCGAGACCGGACCGCGCGATTCTGTATATGGAGTTCCTTAAAAGTCCTCAGGGCGGTAAGCTGACACAATGGGGGATCCGCCGTACACACTATCTGCTGACCGAGGATGGGTACCCTGTGCCAACTTCTGCCATGAACATGCGCCCGGAAGAACAGATCGCGCCTGCATATACCGGTATCGGTGTGTGGTCTTTTCTCGCTTCGGATCAATGGGAAGGAATCAAGGACGCAGCCAAAGCCTATGACGAGACCAATGCATATGCTGCCCATGACGCTGAGGAACGGAATCTTGCAGTCAGCTATCAAAAACAAGCAGCCATCGGACATAGACTCCCCGCAATAGCGTCGGCCAAGATGCAAAAAGAAGATGATCTGTACGGAAAGTATACGAAGATTATGGATGAGTACAGCCGGACAACCTCCTCTATGGTCCTGGCAGAAACAGAATCAGAGATTGAAACAATCTGGTATGGATTCCTTTCCTATGCAAAGGATAACGGCCTGAATGAAATCACGTCTTTACTGACGGAACGGTTTCTTCATCAATTATGGTATTATGA
>JAEEGL016992784.1_pt1 | contig 13982 bp, 8 predicted proteins | sample 9134231 | NCBI WGS metagenome assembly JAEEGL01 (sample SAMN16246548, study PRJNA631951) | gut metagenome | biome: gut microbiome; feature: rumen; material: fiber-attached | host: Bos | place: Iran: Karaj | collected 2018-10
ACTTTATCGTTTTTATTATTCACCCATACCCCTGTTCTTCCTTAAGCCATCTCTGATAATCTGCATATCGCTTATCCGAGAGGTTAGCTCTCACCACCATGTCTATTTTAAATGCTATCTCAAAAGTTGAATATCCGTGATTGTCATAACACGTTGTGGCAAAAGAATGAGGAACAAATTTATGATAGCAGGCTGATGTTGGTTCCACAACTCTATCCATGATAGTTTTAATTCTCCTATCATCCAAGAAGACTTTTCTACCCAACACAACATACTTGATACAACCGTCTATACTTAACTTTCCATCATAGTCCATAATGAATAGACGGTGCTCATCCTCGTTTTCCCAATCCTTATGCTTCAGAAAAAACAGTCCCTTCCAATTATTCTTAATGAATTCTTCTGGTGTCTTGGCATTATAATCAATATCATTGTCATCGGGAGTGTTGAACAAGCTATACTCAACATCCTCAAACTTGTAAAAATGAGATTCAAAGATCGCCTTATTTTTCTTGATGAATGCATCTTTGTCTATAACAATACAAACGCCATTCGAATTCTCTGCATAATGTGCCCACATGGCAGGATGGTTTGTGCCTTCCTGCACAAAACCATATTCATCATAGTTTTGAGAAAAGCTAAGTATGTGGCAACGTTCCTTGATATACTTCTCGGCATTATACATAACCATGAAATTCTCATTCATGTTCATATTACTGACATTACCTTCGTTCATATCATTCAACTTCCCAAATGAAGAAGGTAGTAATGTCAGGTCTTCAAGTATCTTTAAGAAAAACTCAAACTTGGTATAATGGAATAACGCCCCATCACCCCGTTCTGGTAATTCGGCATTATGATACAAGTATGCTGGTAATTCTGTTAATAACATAGTCGTTAATGATTAAGCAATAAGTCTCTTCACCATTTCAACACATAAACAACATAGCTATTCAAAAGCCAATTCTCCTTGCAGATTAATCCTTCTGATAGTAATCTCCGCACCAGACAAAGCCCTCGTTATTTCTTCATCTGCAAGAGTCCTCGGTACAGCTAAAGCCAAGAACTGTCTTGCACGTGAGCACGCCACATAAATTAGTCTTTGTTTCTCTGTCATTTCCATAACAGGCCTTCTTGGAAACTCTTTCAGCGAAATCCGCTGCCCTTGGCTATCTTCCGATAAAAACAGTAACACACCATCCAATGAGGTACCTTTCACACCATGAATAGTATCAACACTTTTATGATAGTTACTTCCCTCATCATTTGACTGATAGTATTGCTCTATAGGCAACTCAGCAATCACTCTCATGCCTCGCCCTTGATTATCAGTTTTGCGCACATATGTTTCGAATAAGGGTCGTTCTTCAAGATTCCACCATTGCTTTAGCAAACTCGTCACCTGTTCAGTCCACTCCCTAAAACACAAATTAAACGGAGGGATGACCTGTAAAAATTTAAATATCTTCGTATTTACATCCACGTCATTTTCAATACTTAGAATAAATTTTCTTCTCTCCTCAGCATTGTCTTTGAACTTTAGTTCGGCCAGAACAAGCCTGACTTTTCTAAATGCCGCATTTAAATCTCCATTTTCTGCATCAAACACAGCATTTATTAACAGATATGGCACCTCTGTTTTCCAAAACCTGAATTGTGTATCTTTTACGCCAGCTAAAGATTTACACTTCGTCGTACCTCGCGCCAGAATCATTTTTGATTTCAAGCCATTATCATCACATGTCTGATAGAAATCCCTTATTATTTCTCGCACATTGCTATCATCGTATTTATACACCACGATAGGAATTCCAGCATCTTCTACATTGTGAGCCACTATAGCAGGAACAATGCTTGACTTCAATTTGCTGTACAAATCAATAATTCGCTGATTCGAACGTCTACACTCCGACAGTGGCAGTACATTCCAATCTCCACTCTCTATTCTATCTTGCAATAATTTCGGTTGAGCGTTATTAAAACCATAAATCGACTGGCATATATCTCCTACGAATTCCAAATTCTGTAATCCAGCTCTCTTTAAGAGGTCAAAGAACTCAAAATGCAATTCAGAATTATCTTGAGCCTCATCAACGATGATATAGGGATATCGAGTAACCAGTGCTTGGGCAACATCCTGATGATTTTCCATTATATTGCAGGCAATCCACAGGGCATCGCTGCTTGTAATATATCCTTTTGCCAAACGATAATTGAAGACAGTCTGACAATATGCTTTTTCATTTTCTTTGGTAACTATCTTATGATCCCACTTATAAACTGTTTTGTCTCTTGAAATCAATGAAGGCTTTTTAGAGTGCATCAATCTTGCATAAGGTCTTAGTTCATATACTGGGTATTGTTGCCACTGCCCGCTAATCTGAACATTATGATAATGGATTCTCTCCAAAATCTCCTCCTCATTGATTACTGTCGGTTTCTTCTTACATGCGCCACACAAATACCAAAAAGGTAAAACAACCTTTTGCATGATAAAACTATCAATAGTAGCCACTTCATTGGGAAATGACAATCTCTCATCATGCATATCCCTATACCTATCCTTTAATTCGTCACAAGCCTTATTGGTAAACGACAAGCATGCAAAGCCCGTGTGCTTCCCATAACACTCTGCACAGTAATGCGACAATGCCCACAGTTTTTTTACAATACTTGTGGTCTTGCCGCTACCCGGGCATGCAGTCAATATGGTATGTCCCCGAGCATCAAGATAAACCTGCCGCTCTGGTGTTACTTCGTATTCCATTGCCTAGGGAATCAAATGATTTATTGCGTCCTTTATGTAGGGTGGAACAGTGAACTTTACATCACCGCCAGCCTCTATCTTATCCAAAAGGAAAGTGTTCAATGTCTGTGCAAAGCCAGCCTTACCTAGCAGGCATTTCCACATGAGCAAAGCGACATTCTGCTGCTCTTCCTCAGTCATATTGCGTTCATCAAACGTGGCCATATAGGCATCCACTTTACCAATACCGTCAGCATTGTCTCTTTTTATAAGTTCATAAAGCCATGTCGCCTTAGTATCATTTATTCCTGCAGTAACGTTGGCTTTGCAGATTTGATATTCCAGAGTCTTTTTCCCTGAGCAAATCATAATATCTGCTTGGCCGTTCTGCATGGCTTTCATATTGTTCACATGCCCATTCACTGAGCCGCCATTAATTCCATTCCTTAAAACACTAAGTTTTGCATAGTTGTTGGCAACAAGTGAGTCCAGCTTATATTCTTTATCCTTAGAATCTGTAAATTGATCTTCGTCGGTGACAAATGCGGCTCTCATTGGAAGCCTCTTTTCAATCTTTGAAGAATTGAACAACATCAGGAACTGGAAGAATGCAATACCATCTGTATCAACGATTTCCACTTGATGATCGATCAATGATTTGTTCATCAACTTGGAGAAAGTCTCAACAAGTTGGCATTCAGAGATTCCTTCTATAAACAGACAGCCATTTGAGAACAGTAGTTGAGAACGGGTAACATCAAAATACCGAGCAATCATATTTCTATATGATTTCACTTCGTCAGTCGTCAAATTCCTATTACGAGCCGCATCTCGAACGATATTTTCTGCATGCCGGTCCTTAAAACAATTACCCACATGAAAAGCCTTATCGTCTTTCAGCAGTATAAGGTTTTCAAGAGGAATCTTGGATGTCAGCGTTGGCGAATGAGTAGTGATAAACGTCTGACTATTCTCACTGTCATCAGCATTCTTCAGGAAGTTATACAGGTTTACTTGCAACTGCGGATGAAGATGTGCTTCTGGCTCCTCAATCAGCAAGGCATATATGCTTATCGAATCATCTGTATGACAATCCTTTATATCACTTAGTACCGATGCGATATAAATAAGATTATTAAAGCCCAAACTATTCTGTGTAAGGACAAAGCCATCTTTATTGTTGTCTGAATACGGAAGGAATGGTTTAATAACATTCACTATGTATTCTAATCTGTTTTGCTCGATGTGCAATCCCACATCTCTCAAATCAGTTTTGTTTATCTCAACAAGATTATTGTTAATACCCTCCTGCGTTTCTATCACTTCTTGCCTTGCAAGTAGTTGTTCGTTGGCATTATTCACGATATCCTTTACATCATTTTCACTTTCAGCACGGTCAATTTTTCTTTTTATGACACGTCCAAGCAGGTTATTGCGTGTACTCAGCAGGTCTCTTGTACTATCACGTAATGCCCCCAGATAGTAAGGATGAAAATAAAGCAGTGTATCCCATTCTGCCCGTAATTCATTCTCTTCTTTACCCGTAATGAAGGAAGACTTGATATAGCCTTTCTCCTTTAATTCATATGACAGATGTACCCTTGCCACCACACTGCCATCAGGCTTCTTTTCCAAATACTGGTAAAAAGCGCCCTTCTGGTCTTCTGACAAGCCTTCAAAAAGGTAAACAATATCTATTCTTGTCGCTTGTGCAATAGAACAATTATCTCCACCTTCATCAATAATCTCCACATGGAAATCTTCCTTGGTAATCTCAATCTCCCTGTTTGGTTCACCCCAAGAATAGAAAAGCCGGATGGCATCTATCAATGATGTCTTCAACTGCCCGTTGGCTCCGATAATCACATTCAGTTTCTTGTCAAACTCTACGGTTAGTTGTTTAATACCACGGAAGTTCTTTATATATATTTTGCTTAAGTACATATCCCTTATACTGTTTTTTCAGAATCACTCCTCTTCATCATTCAGCGTCCAATTAGTGCTTGGCAATCTTCCTGGAAGCATAATACTCTCCTCATATTCCTTGGATCTATCTCTACAATTCTGTAAATGCCTGATTTCTAATTCAGCCCACGAACTAACATCTCGGTTTTGATGCTTCTTCAAAGGCTCAATCAATTTCGCCCTACTGTCATAAATCGACACAGGACCCGCAAAGGTACCAAGTTTGTCGCTTAATGCAGTCCGCACCATTTTATCGCTCCCATAATTATCAATGAGCAATTGCACTGGTTCCGACAAGCCATTATCCCCTAACAGTGGTGCCAGCGCCATTAGTCTATATGGCCCCATTTCTTCATGTTGTCTACACCATTCCATCAGTTTGGTGAGGTTTCCTTTCCGAAATATTATAGCGGGGAATTGGTTGCGAATACTGCTAAAACCAAAAATAAAGTAAAACTTCACAAAGTTCCTCTCATTTTCTTCCGTCGACATCAGACTAGACATTTCACCCCATGCTATATCAAAGTACTTATCAAACAACACCTGCAAAGCCCTTTCCACCTCATATTTTACAGAGGTATCATTCGATGTTATGATATAGTTAAAAATCCCTTTTGTAACCACTTTGGCCAAATCTTCCCTTCTGTTGTTCGAAAGTAGTGTTATTACAATGTGCGAATAGTGATTATTCGAGATAAGGGTTGATACAGCATCTGCCCGTTTTATCATTTCGCTTTCAAATAGGTTGTCCAACTCGGGATGTTTTTCATAACCACCTAGATACTGCGACATTACCATATGTAAAACCATCTCAAATGAATCTGGCAGTCTCAAAACTCTTTCAAGGAAGCCTACTGCTTCTGGCGTTGAAAGTCTATCTATTCTCGAAAACCTCCAAAACGTAATAAAGTAGTCTTTGGCAACCACTCCTTGTTCAACCAACTCAAACAGCCTGTTTATACAGGGATGGTCAAAGGGATAGTTCCTGATGGCTATTAGCGAGAACAGCAGCCACTGCTTTCCTTTTTCATATGTCATAGAGACAATCTTGGCAAACACATCTTCATCTACCTCTTTAACGTAATAAACAAATATTGTATTTGCCCTTTCTTCCAAAATATCTATTGATTCTGATGCAAATTGTATTTGTTCCTCTGGAGTATTAATTGTCGCTAGTTTTGTGGCAAACGCTTGCGGAAGGAAAGTCTCACTGTTATATATAGCTTTCAATGTCTCAGAATCATACAACTTCTTTTCGGCCACTTCCTCTGCCAGTGCCTTGTATTTCTCATCTACCACCTTGCGGTGTTCATCTTCCGGCATTCCCCAATAGTCATTACTCTCATAATTCTCCACTCTGGCAAAACGTGATACAAAATCATTTTTTGTCATGGCTTTAATCAGCTTCTCTATCCTTTGTAAGTGCTGTTCATTGTTTTGAGTCTCTTCATCTCTTCTTGCATAATGAAGCGCCTTCAACAAGTCGTCCCATTGATAATTAAGCATAGCTGACACTTTTTCTACACGTGGCATGATAATGTCAAACATATCAAAAGAATTCAAGGCGCGGAAGTTTGAAGCCAGCATTTTTATACACTCTTCCTTATATATGGTATTACCATCTATTTCCTGTTCCAGCAAATCCAAACATCCCTTAATGTATTCTTCATCCTCCTCGTCATTACGGGGTTCGTAGAATGGATATTTCTGTTTTCCTATCGTTACTTCGCCTCCATAGTGTATAAAGTCTGTTGTTCTAAGTGCCCTGTCTATTGCTCTCATTATAATAGGTTTCTTATCCACGTTATTATATTCAGATCTTAAGAAAGATAACCTGTCTGCCAGTGACACTGATGTCGAAGGTAAACGGACAGGGAACAGAGATACGAACTGTCCTGTTGCATTGTTTGACACATGCTCCACTTCCGAGCAACCTAACAGCAACAGAAGCTTAGCCGCTTTTGCAAATGTTTCGGGCTTATAACAGAGTTTCGTCAATGTCCACACTATCTCCCGTCGCCCCTCTCTTAATTTCTTTAACTCTTCAAAACTTAATACACCCAACGATTGGTATAGGCTGTCACATATTGCGTCCGGCACAATTTCTACGAGTGAACGATATATTCTGGAACCAACGCTGGTGTTTAGAATGTCTTTTTGGGTCAACAATCTCCCCGGCTTCAGCATTTCCTCGAACAACCCTTTCACTCTGTTGTTTCCCTCTAAGTTGCTTATCATTTCAAAGAAAGGCGGTATCAGGTTACCCGCCATTCCAACTTCCCCTAGCGTTAAAATAATATTCTCCAACTGTGTTGAACTACATTTGGCAAACCATTCTTTCGTCAGCAACCTAGTTATTGCTGGCGAGCGGAAACGAACGTACACCCCTACTCGCTGCATCAGGCCGCGTTCAAGATACTGCTTTATTAAGTTATCAAACTTGTTTAATATAACGGTATCATCACCATTCAGTCCTGTTATGTTTTTATTACGTGCAATTACTTCTATTTCCTTATGAGCATCGCCTTCATATCCAAGATTCGAAAACAAGGATAGCGTTTCGGCAATGATCCTCTCATCGCTTCCTACATATGCAGAGAGAAGGTTTGCAACAAGTTTTTCATTATTAAAATCACGTATATCTCCACTCTTTATCACACCACCTATAACCTGCTCAGCCATATACGGATTCCCGCTGGCAAGCTCCTTGATTTCAGTACATACTCTGTCTTGTTTGCCGTAGAGGTTCGTTATGATACCATCTACCACATCTTCGTAAGTATAATTAAATCTTACCACATTATAATCTTCACCAGAGTATTCTTCAGGATTATCAAATATGGCATAAAGTCTATTTTGTGCATTTTTGCGTCTATATATCTTCAGAACCTTTTCAAACAGATTATAATCACAATTATCAAGAACAAGAATAGCAGCCACTTCATCTTCAAAAATTCTTGTACTTGTTTCCATAACTTTTGATTCTGTAGTGAGCAGACAGTCACAATATAGTTTTGGCACATCAGTCAGTTCCTTTAATATAGTCTCAAGTACAAGCCTGGTTTTCCCTATACCATTCACGCCCAGCACCCTCAGTACACCATCATTGTCAGTGATTGCTTGCTTTATGTTTTTAAGGCTCTTGTTGAAAATAAATTTCTTCTGGAACCCTAATTCTTTTGTCACTTGTTCACAATCTTCATACGGCAATAATTCTTCATGGATATGCTTCAGGGCTGCCTTTGCAGACTTACGGATTGCCCCCTTAAGGACATTCATCAACTCTTTTTCCACTTCCTCTACATTTGGAGCATTGTTGGCAGTTAAGAAAAAGGTAATAGGCCTACGTTTATGGCGTATATCTATCGGACGTAAATAATCGTTCTCGCAAACATTACCATACACTGTATTGGCAACATGAATCACTTGCCTTGAATCCAGATGTCCATCTGCCCTGCCCAGCTCATACATCACGTTCTCGTTTGGGCGCTCTCTTAAATCAGGCTTTTGGTTAACCCATTTCTGTATCTTGTTGAACTTCTTATCTACAGAAATATCCGCAATGAAAATGTGACACTCATCATTCCGTCTTAGGCATGTAGCTATCATGTCGGGTGTCCCTGGTTCACCTCCAGTACCCTGTTTAACCTCAAAGGTAACATCTTTCAGGTCTCCTTTTCCCTGTATCTCATTAACAGCCTTATTAATACACGACAATATAAACTCTTTATTATTGAGCTTATCTGTTTTTGATGACGTCTGCCAAGAGAAAAAAATCTTCAATACATTTCTCATATATTCACATCCATAGATAATCGCCTTGTTTGCCAAGCCCCAATCAATTGTGGTCTACCCTAACATCAGCACGTCAGGGCATATTTCATCGCCTCTTCCACAAAATTATAAATTTCACCAATCACCCCTTGATGCTGATTTAGAACCTGCTGTAAATGCGCATGGCTTTGTAATATCTGATTTTGAGTCATTCCGTATGTATACTGAATAACATCATTACCCAGTCTAATACAAACTGTACATCCACGGGCAGTAAAATTATGTAGTTCAATTGTAGCAGGATCCACGTTAGCATCTACAGGTTGTAGCATAAGTGATACAAAATCCGGTCGGTTCGGGTCATTATCGACATACATGCCGTTGCAAGGACCATTAAAAGACACATATCTTGCCCCATAAAGTACATGGAGTTTATCTTTTAACTTCTTTTTGTTTACTACGGTATTCAAAAGACTCAGAGTAAACTCTCTATGTTCTCTTGCATACACCTCACTCTGGAAACCTTCAATTGTAGTCACCTGACACCTTTCATAGCCTTCAATCCTGTTTGGCGCAGGCTTTAGGTAAAAGAAGTCCTGCCCATCTGCCAATAATTCCAAGCACCATCCCGATGTATAGAGTTTGCTATATACTGTCATTTGCTGACCAATTGTCAGAAACCTTGGACTTCCGTTTCGCTGTGTAAATCCAGCCCTTACCAGTACAGCGTCTGATATAGTAATAGCCCTTAAATAGCATCCTGCCTGCCCTAGCGTAAAGAAGTTGTTACCATTCTTGGTAACTACAGTCAGGTCCATATTATTCACATTAGGATTCATTACTTTTACAAATCCCATGCTTCTATTAGTCAGTGTCTCTATTAATTCAGAATAGTACTGCATATGATTCAATTTTTGTTTTCCAAGTTTATACCTTCTCAAAATGCACATAGAACTTAAGTGTCTTACCCTTCTCTAATGTAAAATACTCATAAAGGGCTCTTGGTACGGGCACAAACATCGAGTTCTTAGTGATGATTGTTGTACTCACAAGCGTTTCTCCGCCAGTATTCCGCTCGCCTAATTGGTCTGTCAGAGCCATTTCATAGTAGATGGAAGTCTTGTTATTTTGGTCTGTGAAGATGTATATTATTCTATGGGTACTCCATATCACTTTCGTACTATGAGCCAGCGACATAAACGAACGATGTTCCCTGTTATAATTGGGCGACACAGCCAAGAACAGTTTATGTCCATGCAAGGTAGCCAGTTCCTCCTTGGCTATCAGTATCTTCTTACTTGTATGTTCATCAAGTTCCAGGATAGGCGGCTGGGGCACATACAGAAATTGTTCTTCCTGTATTGTAGTGGTTTTGGCAGGCTGTTCTACATTGTCTGCGGCTGATTTTACGATACTTCCCACGTCGCCAATTTGGTTGTCGCGAACCACTTCTTCATGATTTTCCTGTCTGGCTTTACGTGCCCGTATAATGAATTCATCACCCGTGATCTCTCCATTATCCAGTTTTCTCAGCGCCTCACGCAACTCACTCACATCAGAATACTCATAACTCAATTCTTCCCTGCGTCGCTCCAATGCTTCATTAATATAAGCCGCACGCTCTTTCTGGTCTTTCGGAATGTATTCCATAAACTGATTATACAGCACCACTCTCACAAAGTCCTTTATCAACGACTTATAGAGGCTGTAGTTCTCTCTGTTATTAAGCAAGTTCTTTATCTCCTCAAACTCTCTGGCAATGTTGATGGTAAACGAACCTTTGTCATTCGGTTCTACCTTCACATTAACTTCCATCGTTATTTCAGCCAGCACCACCTTTACATCTTGGATAATATAGTCATCCTCTATCACGCGCTTTATATCATCCACTAACAAAAACTCTGCCGACGACAGCACGTTTTCATCTATGGGTGTCACCCTTATCTCATCCTTCTTCTCCTCAAGACCCTTAGCTCTCAGATACTTCAACTGTATAGCGCGTCTTGGTTGCTCTTGTGAGGGAAAAAGAATTTTGACACCAGAACTAACCAACGACCTTCTCGTACTTTGGTTATTTCCTGGATAAAAAGCATAATCCTGGCTATTGACTGTACTCAACAGAATTTCACTCTCCCCAAAACCGATAGTAATCTTTTGAGCCAGTTCAAGCGAGAAATGGTTATTAAGATAGACCATGAAATCTCTATAGGCATCTGCAATTTCATATCGCGACACAACTTTTGCCCACTCCGTTTCTACGGCAAACAATATCTGCTGTAAATACTGGTTGGATTGTCTGGAAACGGTCTCTCTTCCAGCTGTTGGCTCTAAGAAAGAAAAGTCTGCCACTCCTCCAAAATAAAACTCCGAAGCCAACCCTACACGCGAAATACCGAACCCATTGTTCAACCCAAAAATCTCATTCTCATCCTTATTCAAAAACAGCCTTCCTCTCACTGGCTCATTGTTATACACAATATTTGTAACCAATATTTCGGGTTTCAGTGGCTGATATTTCAGGAAACTGATGTCATAATGGAATCTTACCAAACCATCCTTCACATCTCCTTCCAATGATTCAGAATTTGGTCGCGATCTATTCACATACAGTTGTTTCTGTTTGATGGCTTTTCCATTGATAGTCACAGGTATCGGGATATACTGTACATATTTTGTTATATACGCTTCAACCTGTTCTTCGGTGATGGTAATACCCGGCATCAAAATTGCTGAGATTTTTGTACCATAACTGCCAGTATTATCTTCCTGAATAGTCAGTGGAAACTGCGTTCCAGACATTTTTTCACGTTCAGCCACGCACAAGTAGCGGGTGTTGGTCCCCATCCTCATCGTATTAACCTCCAAACGGGTACATACACCAAAGTTTGCCAACGCACCGATTCCAAAGTGTCCTACCACTCCTGCCTTTCTCGATTCTGGGTTATTCTTACCGCTATGACCAGCAGTCCAGTAGTTCTCCTGCAATCCCTGCTCATCCATACCGATGCCGTTATCAATGATAGTAATATGGTCGCCTACCACCTCTATCTTGATAATGCCGTCCTTGAATGCTGCCTCTTTATCCATACGCTCCAAAATAGCATCGTATGCGTTTTGCACATTCTCGCGAAGCATTGCCAAAGGTGTATCATACAACTGTACGCCCAAAAGGTGTATCATCGCATCTGCATCAAACTTCAGTCCTAAATATTTCTCAGCCATATTTGTTATAGTCTTTCGTACATTTCTTTTACAATAGAATCATCAAGCATAGCCTTCAACCGCCCATCACCCTTCAAGCGTCGCTTAGCTTCCGTGTCGTTCTCACGTTCAGCACATGCCATAAGCAGCATATAATCATTCTTTGTCTCTGGATGTAGATTATCTAGCAAGAAACGATTATCTTTTATACCCCTAATCACCTCAGCCCTGATGCTCTGGTATATGCCACTTGTCATTGCTATGCCCTTAAGTTGATTAAATGCGTTCTTGTAGTCGCCGCTCTCTTGCGCTGTCCGTAATATACTAGCAAGTAGTTCTCTTTCATCTAGCATCTTCAGTTTTACACTTGTCTTGATGCTTGCCGTCGGACTTATTGGCTTGGGATGCCATATAGGTAGTTTGCTTTCCACATTATGATTATTATCCTCGCGTACATGTATCTCAATCCTTGCCTCCCCGTTTTCCGATACTACTTCTATCACATTATATTGCCGTTTATAGCCGTCGGGCAGTTCTTTCTTACCACCAAACAAGGTTCCAGAACTAATCAGCAGCACCCGTTGATTATCTGCAGACTCACCCAAAGCCAAATCACCACCATAAAACTCTGCTATCTGGCTGATATGCTGGTGTCCGAACAATCCAATTTGAATATAGCTATGGCTCATTTTATTGATAACCTCTCTATCCAAATAGTTGGTTTCTCGCGGTGCACCATAGAAATGATGATGCCAGATAGCAATATTCAAGAATCCTTGGTTAAATGTAGTCCTTAACTTTGGTGTCACGCTCACTATTGCGTCATCGTCAATATCTGCTGTATCATTCAAATGATCCAGACGTTTACAACTATTGAATAAGGCAAATGTCACCTTATCATCTGCAAAAGAATAGCATTCTGCAGAAGATATTGGATCTTCAGGATAGGCTCTCACGCCCTCATAGAAATCATTATAAAACTCACGGAATAAGTCAAACCGTTTTTTATACTCTTCTGCGTTCGAAATTTTATAGAAAGATAGTTCCTTCCAATTCCATCTTATTTCTGGATGTCCCTTCCAGTACAAGTCGAGATTCTGTTCATTATTAACATCAGCTTCCGACACCATGCTATTTTTTGAGTGCGGGAAACTCATATCATGATTACCTGGCACTATCAGAATCCTTTGCTTATTATGCTCCAAGAACTCATCAACAATGCTTGTCAGGAAAGCTTTTGTTTCAGCATACTGAGCGCGAATCTCCTCGGTTGTATCTCCACCATGGATTAGATCACCGCTAACCACCACATATTTTGGATTGGGAACACCAGCAGCCATATAGGCATCCCTATCTGTCAACAATGACTGTAGCAATGCCTCATAGTTAGTTCCATCCAACTTATGCAGATCTGAAATATGTAATATAGTAAACTTATTCATTATACTCTAACAACTTGCTCCACTAATTCATACTTTCTTATCGATCAATGTTCACAACACTTGCCTAGATTCTATATCGTCCTCCGTGAGGAAGGCATCAAGCATTTCCTCTTGATATTGACGAAGCAGGAGAAAGAACTCTTTCGGTAAGCCGAGCGGAGAGCTAAGCTTGCTTAGGCTATCCCGAGGCGAGAAAGTAGTCACCGCAGGTAACTTTTCCTTCCCGATCTTACCCTTCAGAGACTGATTCTGAGGCTGTGTCATGACCCAAAACAGCGCATGCGACAGAACAATCCTATCCTCAGAAGAATGGTAATAGAACTGGCTATCCTCTTCCGATGACCACGATTCATGCAGTTTCTGCTCCATTTTGCCGAGCATCTGATTACGCATATCTCTAAGTTCTTCCTTATTCATAACAGCGCTAATCGTTTTTCTTTGGATCCTTACTTGCCTTAGCAAGGAAGGTACTCATCTCTATTCAAACTACTTTATGCCGCTATGGGTGCTTACATGAGTTCTGTCCCTTGCACTGAAAAACTTAGTACTGGGGTCTGGCCCCAGAGTTAAGTTTGTCAGGAGGGAGCTCCTTGAGGAGTACGGCGGGGACGAAGGCGATGGCGACACTTGCGATGCCCTCAAGTACCACCACGACACGCTTGCAGCGCTTCACACGGCGGATCACTCCCGACACACCTTCAAACACGCCGCCCATTATCTCCACGCGCTTACCTTCTTTACCTACAACAGTATCAGCATCCAGAAACATCACACTATCATCAGTCCTCGAAGTCACCCGCATAAAGTTCTCCATTTCCTTGTCTGCCACAGTCATAATCGCATGCTCACGCGAG
>JAEEGL010724022.1_pt1 | contig 13981 bp, 12 predicted proteins | sample 9134231 | NCBI WGS metagenome assembly JAEEGL01 (sample SAMN16246548, study PRJNA631951) | gut metagenome | biome: gut microbiome; feature: rumen; material: fiber-attached | host: Bos | place: Iran: Karaj | collected 2018-10
AAAGCGACATCCGTCGCGCCCTGCAGGCGGCAGCCGTACTTGGAAGCTACCACGTCAAACCAGCCCATGCGCCTCGGTCTGCCGGTCGTAGCACCGTACTCACCGCCGTCTCCGCCGCGTCTGCGCAGTTCATCGGCCTCCTCGCCGAAGATCTCGCTGACAAACTCACCGGCCCCGACTGCGCTTGAGTAAGCCTTGCAGACTGTGATGATCTGTTTGATCTCATAGGGCGGAACACCTGCGCCGATCGCGCCGTATCCGGCAAGCGTCGAACTCGATGTGACCATCGGATAGATGCCGTGATCCGGGTCTTTGAGTGTTCCGAGCTGTCCCTCGAGAAGGATAGTCTTGCCCTCCTTCAGGCACTGATTGAGAAACGCGGACGTATCGGCCACATAGGGTCTTAACGCCTCGCGGTATTCCTCCAGTTCTGCTAAAACATCCTCTTCTTTTAAGAGGGGTTTGTGATACAGATGCTCCATGAGCACGTTTTTCATCAGACAGATCTTCTTGACCTTAGCCTTCAAAGTGTCCTCATCGAAGAGTTCACTGACCTGGAAGCCGATCTTTGCAAACTTATCTGAGTAAAACGGCGCGATGCCCGACTTGGTCGAACCGTAAGAAGCGCCTGCGAGACGCTCTTCCTCGTACGCATCGAGGAGCTTGTGATAGCTCATCACGATCTGCGCCCGGTTTGAGACCATCAGATGCGGAGCCGGAACTTTCTGATCCTGAATTGCCTTCAACTCGCGCATCAAAGCCTGCACATCCAGTGCCACACCGTTCCCGATGATGCTGGTCGTATGATCATAGAAGACGCCCGACGGGAGTGTGTGAAGGGCAAATTTGCCATACGGATTGACGATGGTATGTCCGGCATTTGCTCCGCCCTGAAAACGAATGACAACATCCGAATGCTCGGCGAGCATATCCGTGATTTTACCTTTTCCCTCGTCTCCCCAGTTTGCTCCGACTACTGCTTTTATCATTTTTAAATCAACTCCTTCGTTGTTAGATTACTGTTCTTGCGGGACTTCGGTCCCCTGTTTTTCTGCAAGTTTCGCTTCCCTCTTTGCCGCTCTCTGTTCCGATTTCACGGCCTTGCGCGCATTGTGCAGATCCGCGATCCTTCTCATGATACTCTCAACCTTTTCCCGGCTCTCGTAGACTTCCCACATGCAGATGATGTCGATCGATACCAGAAGCAGGATAAAGGGATAATCCGCCTGCATGATATTCGATCCGATCGAGCACAGGAGCAGTGTCGGGACAAAGCCGCCGACAAATACGCTCCAGGTAAAGACTGACTTTTTCATGTTCGTCTGTGCGGCCGCGTACGGTATCAGGCCGTTCGGTACGATCGGTACCATGCATGCGAGCACGACCACGATCCACGGATCGCTCTTCTCAAACATCTCTGTCAGCTTGGAAGTCTTGCCTGAGGCAGATCCTAAACGGTTCAGGCTCTTGCTGAACTTCCGTGCCAGCACAAAGACCGTCAGATTTGCCAGACAGTACGAGACATGACAGGTCGCAAAAGCTCTGAGTGTGCCGGCCACCATACCACCCGCGATGTGGATCGGCGGGGACGGCAGGACGATCGAGATGATCTGAACGAACTGCAAAATGAACAGGACGATCAGTGTCTTCCATGTCTTTCCCTGTGAGAGGAAGTCATGCAGCGCCTCCGGATCCCCGTTTTTAAGCGCAGCATAACACTCCGGGAACGCAAAGCGCATACCCAGGTAGATGATCAGCACAACCAGTGCGACCATCCCGACCATGATGAGAGCTTTAACTAGTTTTGGATGCTTCATATCCCCCACATTTGCCCGGCTGATCTATGCCGGTTGATCCCCTTATTTAGGAATGATCTCACTATAGTGTTGCTGGTTATAAATATCCGTGAAACGGTACATTGCCCAGGTGTCTTCATCCATCTCCACATAGCTGAGCTTAGGCGCTTCTTTTCCGACCACGTACTGGTCACCGATCATATAGCTGTCCTGATACTCCGCATTGTATGTGAAATAGTCCGCGATAAAGTCGATCGTGTCGCCCTCTTTGAGCTCCGTCACGTTCTTCGCAACGACTTCGACCTCGTCGTCATAGACGAACTGTGCCCCTTCGATCCTGCCGTTCGGTTCTTCGTCCGTAAAGACCACGATCAGGTTGGCGCGCTCGCCGTTTAACAGAACCGGTATGTGACCGCGGACCGTGTAATCCTTCTTGTCACCGACCGTACTCTCATAATAGTACGCGACAGGCTGCTCATCGACTGCCAGCCAGGTGTGATCGTTGTTACCGATCAGATCGCCCTTGTCGGTCAGCTTGAAGATATTGTCAAAGCCGAGCTCGATGAATCCTTCGCCGTCATCGTAGTACATATTCAGCTCCAGATCCGTGACAAGTGACCACTGATCATCGCTGAGGTGGATCTTGTAATCATCGCCGTCCTTTTCCCAGGAGAGCTGGCTTTCGTCGAAGTAGTTGGCTGATACGAAATCGCCGACATCCTCATTGCTCAGGCTCTCTTCCTTCAGGTACTCGGTGTTGGACTCATTCAGCTCGTCGATGTTGCTGCGTCCGCCGAGGAGCGCGCCGAGAAGATCGGTCACATCACCTGAGCTGACAGAACTTGACGGAGCGGAATAACTCTGTGAGCCGGCTCCCTGAAGCAGTTCAAACAATGAACCCATCGGAGATGACATTGCCGATCCGCCGTAAGCGGACTGTCCGCCGGTCTCCACCTTTGCGTACTGCTTGATGCACTTCGTGTAATCATCCGACATGCCGATCTGATCATAGACCTTCGCGATCGTATCGACATTCTTCATCCGCTGATACGGGAAGTAGATCGACAATCCGAATGAGTTTGTCATATCGGATGAAGCCTGATTGTATTTGACTGCTGAGAGCAGGCTCTTGGCCAGCGCGTTACTGGACTTGGTATCCAGGTTCTTGGCCAGATGGATCACATCGACCTGGTCAATGCCCTGTCCGCGCGCAAACTCGCGTGTCTTGGTGCGCGCCGCTGTGACAGTCTTATAATTCGCTGTCTGCTCATCCTTCTTCGGCTTCGCCGTCGCGGTGATCATCTTGCTTGTATCGGAAGCGAATGCCGAGAGTTTCTCGGGCGCTGTCGCCGCCAGTTCCGCCAGATCGACCACAGAGAGTGTTGTCGACTGTCTCGGCGCAGACTTCTTGCAGGCCGCTACGAAGTCATCACAGATGTTCTTACCGATCTGCAGCGTCGGCATGGAGGTGTCTTCCTCCAGCTTCTTGAGCCAGTTGGTATAGTACCAGCCAACACCGGGCTCGGACTCTTCAGAAGCGATCATGTAGTCAGCGTACTCGCTGAGCATCAGACCGTTTTCGACCGTCGCCATCAGGCAGGCGTCAAATCCGATAAAATCAAATGTCACCCCGCTGTTTTTGAGCGCTGTCTTGATCTCGGCCAGATCCATCGATCCGGCGCGTCTGTTCTTTTCGTCATAGCCGTAGCCGCTGATCGAGCCGCCGCCGTGATCCCAGAGGATCAGCTCATTGCGGTTTGCCGGGAAGTTCTTTGCGCAGTACTGAATGAACTTCGTCAGATAATCCGGGTCGGTCATTGCGTTCGTACCGGCATTGCTTTCCAGACGCACCATCTGGCCGCCCTTGATCTGATAAATCTGATTGACCTGGCTGCTGACGACATTGTTGCGCCACTGCTTGCAGCCACCGGTCAGAACAATAATATTCACCTTGTTGCCGGCCTGAGACTGAAGCATCTCATTCAGGTCAGCCGTCGCCATCGACATGCGGGACTCAAGGTCCGTTCCGCACATATAAACCATGATCGTGACGGTGTCTTTGCCGTCGCCCTTGATCTTGGTGAGTTTAGCTTTTGCCGCCTTATCTACGCTCTCATCGAGAACGCCGACATTAGACTTGCCGAACCAGCCGTTATAGTTGGTCGCGCTGCTGGCGCTGCCCGAGTTGCCGCCGCTGAAAGAGCTGCCCATACCGCCGCCGAGCACGCTCTGGAGCAGATCAATGCCGGTGCTCTGGGACTGCTGGGTGTTCGAGCTGCCGCTGCCCTGGTTGCTGCTGCCGCCGGAGCCGCCGCCGAACAGGTTACTGAAAAGCCCTTTTCCGCCGCCGAAGACAAGGAACAAAACGAGAAGGAGCAGGATCCATTTCATCTTGCTGCCGCCACCGCCGGAAGATCCTCCTGAACCGAGCGGACCGCTCTGATTGCTGTCGTAGCCGCTGTTGCCGCCACCGCCGTTACCGCCGGGACCACCGCCGCCGAGGAGACTGCCGAGACCGCCGAGACCTGAACTGCCGCTGCTCTGGCCGCTGTTGCTTGAGCCGCCGCTGCCGCCGAGAAGGCTTCCTAACCCGCCGAGGCCTGAACTGCCCTGGTTGCTGCTGCCGCCGGAGCCGCCAAGCAAACTTCCCAGGCCGCCGAGCGGATCGCTTTGCTGCCCCTGGTTACTTGAACCGCCGCTGCCGCCGAGGAGACTCCCCAAGCCGCCGAGGCCTGAACTACCCTGGTTGCCCGAGCCGCCGCCTGTCAGCTGACCCAGTGTGTTGAGCCCCTGAATAATGTCTCCCAGATCGCGGTCTTCGTCTCCACCTTCTGCGCCGGCTTTTTCAGCTGCGCTCTCAATGTCTTCTTTGACCGCTCCGTCATCATTTCCAATATGTCCGCTGCCAACCGGACCTGTGCCAAGCCCTTCTCCGCGGCGTTTAATCTTTTTGCCTTTACCGGATACGTTTTTCTCTCTTTCGATCGGTCTCTCAGCCATGGTGGACTTATCTCCTTCCCATTGATCATCTGTCTATTTATCAACAAAACCTATAGACCCACTTTAACTATTTTATTTTACTCGCATACTGTCCGATGTGCAAGTTAAACCCCCTCTCGCCGCCGAAAAATGTTGAAAATGATGATAAAAAAACAGATTCCGCGCAAGGCGGAATCTGTATCAGATCAAATCAGTTTCGTTTTAAAGTGCTCTGAGTTTATTCAGCTCCTCAAACATCTTGTCCACAAGACCTGAATAGTCAACATCGCTGCGATCCCTGAGCAGTTCGGTCATCTCCGAAATCGGCTCCAGCAGCGGAGTCAGTGAAACATTGGAGACGGCCCCTTTCAGCGCATGCGCCCGCTCAAAACCTTCATCCAGATCATGTGCCTCGATCGCAGCCTTCAGACGTTCATACCCGTCATCTGCCACGACCATGTTGACAAGCTTCAGATAGAAGTCCTCCTTACCCATGCACCGTGCAACACCTTCCCCTACATTAGCGCCCAGTTCAGCAAGATTATCAATCGTTATCATTTTATCCTCCTGTATCTTTAACCTTCTTGGTTCTTTCTCAGCAACTCTTCAAACTCTTCAGCCGGCAAAGGCTTTGAGAAGTAATATCCCTGAATGATATCGCAGCCGGACTCCTTGAGGAAGTCGACCTGTTCTTTGGTCTCAACGCCTTCAGCCACGACTGTAAGGTCCATAAAACCGGCAATATCCAGGATCATCTTGACCAGAATATCCTGCCGGTCACTTCCAAGGTTCTGCACGAAGCGCATATCCATCTTCAGCACATCAATCGGCGCGTCAGCCAGCATGCCCAGCGAGGAATAGCCTGTGCCGAAATCGTCCATCTCGATCGTGTATCCGACATCGTGAAGATTGTTCACGACCTCCATGATCTGATCGACATCGTCCGAGTAAGAAGACTCTGTGATCTCAAGATAAAGATCTGACCGTTCCAGTCCGTTTCCCTCCAGGAATCCGTCGATCTCCTCGATCAGATTGCTGTTGTAAAGATCCATTCTGGAGACATTGATGGACACCGGAACGCTGATCCCCTGCTTCTTCCACTCGCCGACAAAGCGAATCGCTTCCTCCCAGACAAATCTGTCCAGCATATGGATCAGACCATTATCTTCAAACAATGGAATAAAGATCCCGGGACTGATTGATCCGAGATAGGGATGATTCCATCTGGCCAGTACTTCCGCGCTGGCGAGGACCGGCTCATCGCCCTGGATGTTGTATTTCGGCTGGAAATGCACATTGAACTGTCCGTGTTTGAGCGCATCTTCCATCTCGATCAGAAGCCTCTCCTCAAAGATCTTCTTCTCATGAACCGTGGCGTCATAATACGCGATCAGTTCGGAGTATGAGTTTTTGATCATATTCAGCGCGGTCACCGCCCGGTCAAAACGCCTCTCGATATCGATCCCTTTGTCGACATTCTTATAGATACCGCTGCGAATGCGGACATTAATCTCCTTGAATTCATCGAAATGACTGTTGATCTCCTCAGAGACCTTGGTGTAGTCGATGATGTCCGACGGCGTGTAAATAAAGAATCTGTCGGCTTCGGTCCGGCTGACGATGCAGTTCGTCTCCTTCTGCAGCTCCCTCAGGTAGTCGGCCAGATGAACGAGCACCTCGTCGCCCTTACGCCGTCCGTGAAGCTCATTGATCAGGTGGAAATGGTTGATATCAAGCGTAATGGCATCCATCGGCTGCCTCGGATGGAATCTGTCATACTGCTCTGCGTAGCGATAGAAATATTCCTTGTTGAACAGACCGGTTTTTACTTCGCGCTCCGTTGACTGGATGATCGTACGGCCTTCATGCAGCTCGATCGTCTTGCGGACACGCGCCTTGATCGCTTCCGGCATATTGAACGGCTTGGGGATAAAATCAAACGCGCCCATCTCCAGGCTCTTTACCTCCGCCGTCTCCTCGGATGTCAGCACGATGATCGGAATGTCGGAGATCTTCTCATCTTTGCGCGCCTCCTCCATCACATCGAATCCTGTTTTTTTCGGCATATTCAAATCGAGAAGCACAAGAGAGAGAAACGAAGCGTTTTCACGCATTAACCGCAGCGTCTCCTCGCCGTCTTCCGCATACAGGATATCGTACTCATCCTCCGTGACGAGACCGAGCAACGCGCGGTTAGCCGGTTCATCATCCGCGATCAGAATCAGACGTTTGCCTTCGACTGAATGGAACTTTACATGACTTTTTAGCATGTCTTTTCTCCTTTACCTGTACTCCATCAGCTGAGTTCGCTGTAAAAAGCAAACCCGTTGCGTCCGTTCTCCTTTGCTGTGTACAGTGCTCTGTCAGCTTTCCTGAACAGGTCTTCCTCGGGGCTGTCATCGTGAGAGTACGCAACGCCTATGCTGACTGTGACTTCAGGAATATCTTTCACTTCAGCAATCCTGCTGCGCAACAACTCAATCTTGTTTCGCACGACATACTCGAGTTCCGGTTTCATTGAGACCATGATCACTGCAAATTCATCACCGCCGATCCTGCATACATAGTCTTCCGCGCGGAAGCAGTCCAGCAGGATGTCAGCTGTTGTCTTTAGCACAAGGTCGCCTGTCTGGTGGCCGTAGCGGTCATTAATTCCCTTGAATAAATCGACATCGAGCAGCAACAGGGCAATATCACTGTCCTTCATCCGTTCTCTGACGGTCTCAAACATCTTCCTGTTGTAGATGCCGGTGACCGCATCGTGTGTTGCCTCATAGGAAAGCGCCTTGTTCTGTTTCTTTGTCGTCTCCAGCATCCCGTTATAGGTCTCAGCCAGATAACTGTATTCCGCTGCACCTCCGATAGGAAGCGGTTCATTATCCTTGATATAATTGACCCCTTTGCGCAAGGGACTGACGACCATCAGAGAATACGCGATCATCATTCCGAAGATGGCACTGAGCATAAAGACGACCATCAAATACTCAAAACGGCTGTATCTGGCTGTAGACTCATAGCTGTCGGCCTGACGGGCTCTCGTCTTTTCTGTCAGTTTCATTGAACTGCGCTGGACATTTTCAATGATATCAGATTTGATCTGTTCATAGTTTTCATTGAAAACCATATCTGTCGCTTTTTTGATCTGCTCTTCCCCGGAGAGTGCAAGATCTTCCGCTGAAAGCTCCACATCCGGGAAACAGTCATCGATCAGTGCCTGATCAGAGCCATGTCCCTCGGCAGCCAGACGCATAGCGTATGTTTCGATCTCTGCCAGACGATAGGATTCTCTCTGAGCGTTAGCCAGCTGTTCGGTCAGCTTGGTCTCTTCCTTGCCGACGGCCAGTTCTCCCAAATCGTCCAGCGCCTTGTCACGCCTTTTTGTCTCATTGACCTCTTCGAAAAAAGCACGGGCAGCATCCTCGTTGCCCGAGACCGCGAAAGACCGCGCTTTCTCAGTCAGAAAGTCTGATGCCTCCCTCATGCTGTTGATCGCTTCCTGTCCTGCAAGATAGTCTTCTGTGATCTCCTGCATATTTGACAGATTCCTAACCTGCAAAACGCCGAAGATCAGCAAACCTGCTCCCAGAACCAAGAACAGGGAAGCGAACTTCCAGAACAGACTCGACACTTTGATTTGTTTTTTTGTTTTCTTCATTGTGCTCCTTCTGTCTTCTTAAGATGATATAACTATGCCGTTTTAGGGCAAACCCTCACGGCAATAAGCATATCAGCCAAAGCGTCCAGAAAACCGTCACAAAACAGCCCGCTCAGCGGTCATTCCGCATGCTGTTCATTCAGAGCACTGACTGTGAATTCAACTCCGATACGCTGTCTCTTCACCATAAAAATAGATTTAATACGCTTCTCAACAACTGAGCAGTTCTCTCTGGTCGTGTTGATCAGAAGCACCAGGTACTGCCCCTTTCCGTATTTCGTGATTGTATCTGTGCGACGGACCGATTGGATCAGCGCGCCTTTGAGCCGTTCAGACAATTCCTCGAGTCTCGGTCCCTCTCTCATCGGATTGCGCTTGCTGTCAATGATCGTGCACAGCATCAGGAAAATCTTGTCTCCGGAACGGGCCATCGTCCTTTCGATCGTCCGGTACAGTTCCTGAAAAACAGGAAGCGTACAGAAGTATCCCCGGCCGCCGCCTGCCGCCTCACCCAGTCTCAGTCTCTGCTGGATCTGGCCGACGGTATCATACGTGTGCAGAAGCAGTTCCCCCAGACGGGTGGTGATATCCTGCACAAAGTCATTCTGACGTCCTCCGTATTCGTTCGTGTACAGATCGACTACCTGATCATAATAACGCTCCGCCTCAGCGTATCTGCCCAGACCTGACAAGGCCTCCATCACCAATGTTTCCCACTCCTGAAACGGATCCGCTTTGACCGCGTAGACACCGATATCATACATGTCCTTATAGCGGTGAGCATCCCGCAAAAGCTGTGCCAGTTCAGTCAGACAGTCATGGAAGATCTCTCTGTAGCGTTCCTCCTCCTGGAAAACCCAGATGACCGATTCGATCTCCGGAAGAAACTGGCCGGAGTACATATAGCAGGCGTCCATCAGCATCTCTGTCTTTCTCTCCGGATCCTCTTCGAGCAGCGCCTGATCGTACGCCTTTTCAAACTCAGCCGCGTCCTCTGCCACGCCGACCTCATCCGTCCAGTAGTAAATGCCTTTTTTCTGGACGACGAACCGCGCTTCAGGAAGGCCATATGACTTCAGAAGCTTGCGGGCATTATAAAGGACGTTGCGAATCGCGTGAGATACATCCTCGATCTCACGGTCTTCAAACAACGTCTTTTTGATCAGGGACCTGCTGACCCCTGTTTCCTTATGGTGCATAATTAAGAGAAGGAGCTGCCCGATCTGAGACGAACTCAGCCTCCCGACAGCAATCTCTTCCCCGTTATATTTCATTGAAAAACCGGCCAGTGTTTTGACATGCAGTACATTGTCTTGTTCAGCCATGATCTCTCCTTGCTTCAGACTCTCTTTGCGACTAATTCATAATTGTTGCAGGAGGCAAGGAGCGTCTCTTTTGAAATCGTGTTCTTGTCATACAGTTCCAGCAGACTTGTATCCATCGTCACCATTCCGGCAGCCTGAGCCGACTGCATCGCGGATTCAAGCTGATGCAGCTTGCCCTCGCGGATCATGTTCTGGATGGCCGGTGTGCTCTTTAACACTTCAAACACCGGTGTCAGCTGTCCGCCGGTGGTCATCACAAGCTGCTGGCAGACGATGCCCCGGATCAGCTGCGCTAGCTGTCCGCGCACCTGCACCTGCTGGTTGGCGGGGAATACGTCGACAATACGGTTGATCGTATTGGCTGCACTGCTGGTGTGCAGGGTCGAGAACAGGAGCACGCCTGTCTCAGCTGCCGTGATGGCCGCTGAGATCGTCTCGTAATCGCGCATCTCACCGAGCAGGATGACATCCGGGCTCTCACGCAGCGCCGAACGAAGGGAATCCAGATATCCGGGCGTATCGACAAAAACTTCTCTCTGGCTGACGATACTCTTTTTGTGCTGGTGCAGATACTCGATCGGATCCTCCATCGTGATGATATGCGCTTCACGCGCATGATTGATCCGGTCGATCATACAGGCGAGTGTCGTCGACTTTCCGGAGCCTGCAGACCCGGCTACGAGCACGAGACCGGTCGAATTGTCGGCTAATGACAGGACATTTTGCGGAATGCCCAGCTTTTCCGGATCGGGAATACCGAACTTGATCACACGGATCACGGCCGATACAGAACCTCTTTGCCGGAACACATTGACGCGGAAACGGCCCAGATCGGGAATCGAGAACGAAAAGTCATCGTCGATCGCGTTCTCGAGATTGACTCTGTCCCGGCGCGCCGTCTGATAGATCTCGTCGATCAGGGGCATGATGTCCGCGGGCTTCATGATACCGCTTTCATCGCGGTCCTGCGCTCCGTTGACTTTATATGTCACCGGCAGGCCTGCGATGATAAAGACATCGGAGGCGTCCTTTAGCGTAGCTTTTCTGAGTACTTCCAAGAGTGTCATGATCATTCCCCTTTCCAGATATTCTGAAACGGATCATCCGCGTTCCATTGTTTGGTGATCTTCCATTCATCAACTGTATAGCTGCCCTGGCCATCCGGCTCTGAAAGCGCCATGGTCAGGATGTATCCGCCCTTTTCGATCTGCGTTCGGTAACCGCCGCCTTCCGCGGGTGACAGTCCGAGAGATTCGGCCTCGACGGCTCCTGCTGCCGCCTGCCTGTCATATTCAGCCAGGAGCTTCGTTCCTTCGGCCTCCAGGGCGTAGCGCTGCTGTGTCATCTCCGCAAAGCGCTCGGCCATCACCCGGTCAGCGTGGGTCGTCGCGGTCGAGAGCACAGCCATCACCGACAGCACGATGGCCACGATCGCAAGGAAAACAGCTATGGGTCCTAATCTGATCTTATGGCTCATCGCGTCTCCTCCTCATCCTTGACAAAGCTGCCGCTTTCCAGGCTGTATACGGGCTCTTTGCCGTCAGCCTCAAACACCTCGACCGTCTTTTCGATATAGGCACCTGTCTCACCGGGTTCTTCATCCCAATTGACTTTCATCTCAAAGGACTGCTCCGGCTTGCCTCCGGCCGAAAAAACCATCTGAAAACTGATGCGATCGCCATCGACCTGCACAGAGGAAACGCCTTCCATCTGCTCCAGTCTTGCGGCTGCCTCATCCGGATCTTTTGCTCCCTCCGTCATCTCTGTCGCATTTTCAGCGCAGATGACCGCGTCAGTCAGCACCCGAGCTTTCCGGCTCTGACCGCGCGCTCTGATCGATACCATCGTGATCACGGTGATCATCATGATCAGAAGCAGGAACAGAATCAATAATTCAACTATAAAAGATAAATTTGTTCTTTTCTTCATAGCCCTACCTGTCAATATTGACATACGATGTCCCGAGATCGGTCTTGATCCTCAGGATGTCTTCCGCAGCATAGTCAACTGCGAATTCCTTAATCCGGCCGATCTCCAGAGCATGCTCCGGATCGACCATATCTCCGCTGCGTCCGTATTCCTGCAGTAACTTCCCGTCTTTCATGTAAATGCGCTGTTCAAAACCTGTGTCGCCATCTTCGATTACAAGCCCCGGCGCACCTGCAAAGTCCTTCGGCTTCACCTCTCCCTTGCCGTTGTTGTGTACCGCTGTCGTGACAAAGGAGAGCACCGCCCGCTTGTCGTCATTTGCGTTCTGACCGTCTGTCGCACTCTGATACGAGACAGCTGAAAACACGACGAGAAGCAGGATCACGATAAACAGCACCGCGACCGTCAGCGTCGATATCAGATCGGACAGACCTTTGCTTCCCCGCCGTCTCATTGCACATCCTCCTTACAGATCACCCGGATATCGGGCGGAATATTCTCGGCAAACGGCGTGTAAATGATCTTATACTCCTTCTTGTTGACCGTCAGACCATAGTATTCCTCGAGGTAACTCAGACTCTCAGGGTATGCGTTTTCAATGACATAGCACTGAATCACGCGCTCGCGCACTGCCTCTTCGATCGACTCAGCCCGCTTCTTTCTGTCTGCCTCATCTGTGCGCAAAAGGGAGGCCAGTGTCACCACTGTGATCAGCAGTGCCAGCACAATACACGCAGTTATGAACTTGTGCTCACGAATTGTCTTCATGACCCTTTCTCCAGTTTATCAACCGATTGAATTCATAATCCCGATCAGCGGAATCATCAGGCTGATCAGCATAAGGCCGATCGCGATCATCAGAAAGCCGGTCAAAAGCGGCTCGATCGTATTGGCAATCCGCCCGATATGATGCTCACTCTTCTGCTTGAGATCAACCAGGATCTTCTGCAGAATAGAATCCAGCATGCCGCTTCGCTCAGCCGGAATCAGCATGCGGTTGTTGATGTTGTCATACAATTTCTCATCGCAGGCTGCCTGTGAGAAAGACGCCCCTTCGTCCATCTTGCTGATGCACCGCTCCAGCTTGGCCTTCAGGGTATCACTGTCCACGACGGGCAGACTCTTTTTGATCGCCTCATCCTGCAGGCTTCCCGAGGAGATGAACATATCAAAACAGGAAGTGAAACGGTACAGGTCGAGATTGTCGAAAAGCTCCCTGAAAGAACCGATCTTGGACAGAAGCCGTTTGACAGTCACCGCATGACCGCTCTTCCACATCACCACGCCGATCAGGATCAGGATCACCAGAACGATCATAATGATCATGGCGATCCGGCACAGCGCAAAGGAAATATTGATGTATTTAAACGAAGATGCCGCAAGACTTCCTGTCAGGTTCTCGTACACGCCGTAGAAAGCGGGGAAAACCATTTTCAGCATGACCGCCAGGATGGCGATTACCATCAGAAGGAGAATCACCGGATAACGCACGGCTGACACGAACGTCTGACGCATAGACTGTTCCATCCGGTAATAATCGGACAGGTGGAACAGTGTGCCCTCCAGCTTTCCTGTATACTCGGACGCGCCGATCATGTCAACGGCGTACGAGTCAAACGCTCCGGTCTCTTTCATCGCATCAGCAAGCGGCAGACCACCCGCCATCTTCTCCGACATATCCGAGAACACGGCTGTCATTCCCTCTCCCTGGGCAGCCGCTTCTTCACGCAGGAGATCAACTGCCTCCCCCGCCGTGATACCGGCTTTGAGCATCATGCCCATGTTTTCGAAGAAAGAGCTCATGTCCGCATTGCTCATGTGCTTTTTTGCCCTTGCCTCAGAACTCATCATGTCTCCTTTCAATAATAGTACACGTCTGTGTAATTTGATCCGTCTCCGATAAACTCTCCGTCCGCTCCGTTTGCTGCGAACGTCATATCCACACGGCTCCAGTCGCTTTCATTGACGGTAAACTCAACGCTGGTCCAGCCGCTCTCTTCCGTATAAAACATATTCCAGGCATGGTAGAGATCATTTGGCGCCACGTATCCAAAGACGATCTTTGTCGGGATCCCCTGACTGCGCAGCATAGACGCCGCCAGTGAGGCATAGTCAAACCAGATCCCCTTTCCTTCGGCCAGGATCTGATCAGGGACCGGGATATAACCGGATTCGACCGTGGCTGCCTTCTGCTTGTCATATGACACATTCCCGCAGATATAGTCATATACCTGAAGGATGAATCCCTCCTCGCTCTGCGCCTCCTTAGCCATGGACGAAGCGATCTTAATGCACTC
>JAEEGL017169168.1_pt1 | contig 13981 bp, 11 predicted proteins | sample 9134231 | NCBI WGS metagenome assembly JAEEGL01 (sample SAMN16246548, study PRJNA631951) | gut metagenome | biome: gut microbiome; feature: rumen; material: fiber-attached | host: Bos | place: Iran: Karaj | collected 2018-10
CGGCGGAGATAACTTCTCCGCCGTATATTTTCGCAAGCTCAACGCCCAGCCATGTCTTGCCCGAAGCCGTAGGTCCGACAACTGCAAGCACGAAAGGCTTTTTATTGTTTTCGTTCATTTATTCTCCTTACGTTCTCTTGAACTGGTGTGAGATATTGCTCTTGGTCATGGTAAACATGACCGGTCTTCCGTGAGGACAGTGACGTATCCTCTCATCGAAATAGACCTGCTCAGCAAGCGACTGAAGCTCCTCGATACTGTTCTTGTCATTGCCCTTTATAGCCGATTTGCAGGCAACCGTGTGGAGCATATCGTCCAGCATATGGGACTGCGGGTCGTGGCTGTACATACGGAGATTATTGGCTATCTCTGAGATTATGTCCTCCATGTCAAGCTCCATTATAAATGTAGGCACAGCCGTTGCAACAGCGCATGGTCTCTCGGAAAAATCGAAAGCAAAACCTAAATCCGCAAGAAGCTCCTGATTTGTTTCAAGTGCACTGAATTCATCACCTGTGAGGAGAACTCTTACTCCTGTAAGGAGCTGCTGACTGTACTGGCGGCAATTCCTGCTCTTTAAGCGCTCAAAGATTATGCGCTCATGAGCGGCGTGCTTGTCTATCATTATCATGGTATCATCGCCAAGCTCTGCAATGACATAGAGTCCGAAGGCTTCACCGATAACGCGTATCTTCGGCTTTTCCGTCCATACCGACTCTTCCTTTTCCTCGACTTTCGGCTGCACAGGAGCAGGCTGTACTGCTGTAAATGCCTGCTGAGTGATATAGCTGAATCCCTCTACAGGAGCAGGCGGCTCAGGCTCTTTTACAGGCTCAGGCTCAGGTATTCTCTCTGAAACAGCCGGAGCAGACTTCGGCTCTTCATAAACCGGTGCAGACTGCAAAGGCTTTTCGTACACGGGCGCTGTAAACTGCTTATGCTCGTCGTAGGCTGTACTCGGCTTGATATTCGCAGTATACGGTTCTTCCGCATATTCTCTGCGAACAGGCTGAGTAGGCGCAGGAGCTTCCGCCAGCTTCTGCTCGGTCTCCTCTATCTTGTCGACAGGTGTGAACAGGAATTCCTGCTGTTTCATCTCCTCCTGAACGGGAGCAGCTTTTGACCAGTCTGCGTGTGGTTTAAGCTCAAATTCGTAGATAAGACCGTCGTTCATCATAGCGTTCTTTACTGCGAAATATACCGCATCGGACACGGATTTCTCATTGGTAAACCTTACCTCTGCTTTTGTCGGGTGGATATTTACGTCCATATTGTGGGGCGGCAGGTCTATGAGAAGCACGCAGGCAGGGAATTTTCCTGTCATTATCATGTTTGTATAGGCATTTTCCAGTGCCGCAGAGCAAAGCCGTGAACGGACATATCTGCCGTTTACGAAGAAATTCTGGAAAGCACGGTTGTTCTTTGAATACAGCGGCTTGATAACGTATCCGCCTACGCGGACTCCCTCATACTCATAGTCAACAGGTATGAGGTCACGGGCGAAATCGCGTCCGTAAACTGCATATACCGCAGAAAAAAGCTCTCCGTCGCCGCTGGAATTGAACTCTGTACGGTTGTCGCGTATAAAGCGAAAAGCTATGTCGGGGTGTGACATAGTTATCTTCTGGAGTATGTTGCTTACTGCATTTGCCTCGGTAACGTCCTTTTTCATGAACTTGCGTCTTGCAGGCACGTTATAAAAAAGGTCGCGGATAATGACCGTAGTTCCGTCGGGACAGCCGCTTTGCTCGTGGGACTTTTCAACACTTCCTTCAATAGTGTAGAGAGTGCCGTAAAGCTCCTCTTTCTGCTTGGTCATTATCTCAACACGGGCAACTGCCGCAACAGAGGCAAGAGCTTCACCGCGGAAGCCGAGAGTAAGGATATTGTCAAGGTCTTCCTTTTCTCTTATCTTGCTTGTGGCATGACGAAGAAAAGCCTTTGGTACGTCTTCAAAGGACATTCCGCAGCCGTCATCTGTGACACGCATATATGTAGTTCCGCCGTTTTTTATCTCAACGGTAATATGAGTTGCACCGGAGTCTATGGAGTTTTCCACAAGCTCCTTTATTACCGATGATGGACGCTCTATGACCTCGCCTGCGGCGATAAGCTCTGATATTTCCTTGCTAAGGACGTTGATAGGGGGCATTATTTACTTCCTTTCTGATTTGAAGCGCGGTTCAGACCAGCTTTACCCGTTTTGGTGTGAGTATTACTCCGCCGTATTCAATATGCTCGGCATTATAATTCGCTGTGTCCATGTGTCCGAACTGCTTTTCCGATACGATAGCAAATGGACAGGCAGAGGGTTCTGCACCTTCCCTTACGTCCATTTCCGGAGTAATGCCCTCGCCAAGCTCCAGCTCTGTCTGCATGGTGCGTGTTTTCGGCAGTATCCACAGCTTTGAAGCAATGGCTTTCAGCTTCTCCACAGCCTCTTTCTTATAGGTATCGCCCTCAACGTGTACCTCGTCCTGAGGTATCAGCAGAGTAAAGATATACTCTCCGCGTATGGGTTCTTCGTTCATGATAAAGCCGCGCACTTTGGAAAATCCTTCATAGCCAAAGTACATCTGCTTATAGTCGTTGGAAGCGTCCTCGTTATATCCAAGCTCGAAATCTTCCTCCAGCTTTTTCTGATTCCAGTCCATGATATCCTCCATAGACTCGTTTTCGTATCCATTCAGTCCGCCTTTGAATTCAAGACCGGCGTGCTTGATGTAAGCGGTAAGCTCTTTCATATTGTCGAAATCCAGCTCTGCACGGCTGAATTCCATTGTCATTGAAAAATATGCAGGCATTTTTTAGCCTCCTTTTATAATTATTGAGCGGAACGCCGAGGACGGCGTTCACTGCTGTATAGCCTTCAGCATATCTCTGAGAAGCTCGCGGCATTCTCCGTCTGAAAGCTCGTCTATATTGGTCTTTTCCAGCATTTCCAGAGCCGCTTCTCTGCCGAGACTTCCGAAGCTTATCTGCCCGAAGTCATCATTCTTGACCACAGGCCGCTCTGCTTCGTGAGCCTTTTCCATTTCTTCAAGAAGCTCTCTTGCACGGCTCACAACCTTTGCAGGAAGTCCTGCCAGCTTTGCAACATCAACACCGTAGCTCTCGTCAACGCCGCCGCGGACTATCTTACGCAGGAAGCGTATAGTGCCGCCGTGCTTGTTTACTGCGATACTGTAGTTCTTTACGCCATCAAGCTCGTTTTCAAGTCCGATAAGCTCATGGTAGTGTGTGGCGAAAAGAGTCTTGCAGCCAAGCTTTTTTGAATTGCAGATAAACTCTGCAACTGCCCTTGCAATGCTTACACCGTCAAATGTGGAAGTACCTCTTCCCACCTCGTCAAGGATAACAAGGCTGTCCTTTGTGGCGTTTTTGAGTATGTCAGAGACCTCGCTCATTTCCACCATGAATGTGGACTGTCCTGCGGTAAGGTCATCGGAAGCACCTACACGGGTGAATATCTTGTCAACTACTGATATCTTGGCAGAGTCGGCAGGTACAAAGCTTCCTATCTGTGCCATGAGGACTATAAGGGCATTCTGACGCATATATGTGGATTTACCCGACATATTAGGTCCTGTGATTATGGACATACGGTCTGCCTTTGTATCTATGTAAAGGTCATTGGGCACGAACATCTCGTCAGTGAGCATAAGCTCCACAACAGGGTGTCTGCCTGCCTTAATGTCGATAGCACCGTCAAGGACTATATCAGGCTTTACGTACTGATTTCTCAGTGCAACGTCCGCAAATGAACAGAGCACATCAACAGCAGCAACAGCAGAAGCTGTCTTCTGTACGGCTTCAAGCTTAGTTGCAAGGAAGTCACGTACCTCCGAGAAGATATCTGCTTCGAGAGCAAGAGCCTTGTCCTTTGCACCGAGTATAGCATTCTCGGCATTTTTCAGTTCTTCTGTTATGAAGCGCTCGGCATTGGCAAGGGTCTGCTTGCGTATCCAGCCTTCGGGGATAAGGTCATAGTAGGAACGTGTTACCTCAAGATAGTATCCGAAAACTCTGTTGAAGCCTATTTTCAGGTTCTTGATGCCTGTAGCTTCCTTTTCGCGCTGTTCTATCTCGTCGATAATGCTCCTGCCGTTGTTCATAATGTGGCGAAGCTCATCAAGCTCCTTATTGAAGCCTTCCTTGATGACACCGCCGTCCTTTACGGATATTGGCGGCTCGTCCATAATGGCATTCTCCACAAGGTTCACAAGCTCATCAAGAGTAGAGATCTCGTCGTTATAACGTGCAAGGAGCTTTGAGTCAGAAAGCTTTTCAAGCTCCTGCTTAATGAGCGGAAGCTGCATAGCTGTAGCCGAAAGAGATTTGAGGTCGCGTGGATTGGCGCTCTTGTACATTACCTTTGTCATAAGACGTTCAAGGTCATAGACTCTGTCAAGCAGGTCGGTAAGATCTGCAAGCACGATACTCTTGCGGTAGAGAGACTCTACAGCGTCAAGGCGCTCGATTATCCTTGCAGGGCTTTTCAGCGGCTGTTCTATCCAGTTTTTAAGGAGTCTGCGTCCCATTGATGTCTTTGTAGAGTCAAGCACCCAGAGCAGCGAGCCTTTCTTCTCCTTGCTGCGGAGAGTCTCTGTAAGTTCAAGGTTTCGCCTTGCATTTAGGTCAAGACCCATGAACTGGTCACCGCTGAGTATATCAATAGCGGTAAATCGTGAAACAGAGGTCTTCTGCGTATCGTTTATGTAATCGAAAAGTCCGCATACTGCCGCACAGTCCGCACCGTCCTCGCTTATGCCCAGCTCAGTCACGGATCTTACGCCGAAAACGGCTGCTGCCATATCACGGCGAGCTGAAGGAGTAAAGCAGATGGTATCTCTCAGTGTTACTGCGCATGAAAGACGAACCTTTACGAAATCCGCTGCATTTTTCAGCGAAAGGAAATTCTCGGGGAAGATTATCTCAGCAGGCTGACAGCGTGAGAGCTCATTGATAACGCCTGCTTCAAGGTCCTTGCCCTCAAAGAAGCTGAGCGAGGCATCTCCTGTTGAGATATCGGCAGAAGCAACACCGCAGGAGTCTGTATCCTTATCGTAATAGATACTGCATATATAGTTATTGCTGCCGTCGTCCAGCATACTGCTCTCGGTCAGCGTACCCGGAGTTACCACGCGGATAACATCACGGACTACTATGCCCTTTGTCTCGGCAGGGTCTGTGAGCTGTTCGCACACAGCCACCTTGAAGCCTAAGTCGATAAGCTTCTTGATATACATATCCGCCGCATGATAAGGCACTCCGCACATAGGAGCACGTTCCTCAAGTCCGCAGTCTCTTCCTGTAAGGGTAAGCTCAAGCGCCTTTGAGACAGTTACCGCATCGTCAAAAAACATCTCATAGAAGTCACCGAGACGGAAGAACAGTATACAGTCCTCGTACTTGTCTTTGACCTCGAAGTACTGCTGCATCATGGGGGATATTTTACTTCTGTCGATTTCCATTGGTTTAGCTCCTTTTCTCAGCTTTTGATCAGTAATAATATCATCAGCACAGCGCATACTGCCAGAAAAGCAAATACACCTGCCAATGCAAGGATACGGACTTTCAGTGACGGCAGTCCGATATTGTTTTCTATAGGTATCTCATAGGCTCTCGCCCATTTCATAAGCTCGCCGCAGCCATCGTGTGCCTTTGTCAGCCTTAGCACAGGCTTACCGCCGCTTATGACCTTGACATCGTCATTTTTACAGCAAATACGCTCTATGTCACAGGTAAAATAGCTCTTATCGCCTATCTTCAGTTCTTCACCGATGACTCTTGCAATATTTTCCGAAAGAAATTCCCGGAACACCGTGACCGCCATGAGGACAACTCCTATGACTGCCGCAATGATCGCTATTTTTTCATCGATCTCCTTTTCGCCTGTGATACTTGTTTTTGTAATGTAAAATCCTAAGTCAGCCAGAAGATCAGCTGCTGCCGCACCAAGACAGGCTCTGTTTGCCGCACGCTTCTGTGAAGGGATATCTATCTCAAACCTGCGTTTCGGCGGTTCGGGTGAGGTCATTTCGATGATACGATCGACTCTCTCTGCCTTCATATCCATCTCAATGCTAAGCTTTCTGTTCTCCGCCTGCTGTTCTTTATCAGGGATGTACATACTGCTCACCTCTTACAGATCGTTTCCGCCGTCACATTCTTTTTAGGTAAAAAATCAGAAATGCCAATGCCATGCAGGCAAGCACGACAGTAAGCACCATAACGGTCTGCTTCTTCTGTATATTCTTTATATCATCGTCAGAATCATCATTTACAGGGATATTGTACAGCCTTGCCCATCTTATAAGATCGCTGCAGCCGTCACACGCCTTATGTACATTCAATATCATCTTACTGCCTGATAACAGCCTGATATTGTACACCGAAAACTTTTTAAATTCGGTTATATCACTGCAATTATATGTTTTTCCTCTTACTGTTATATTGTCGCCTTCAATGCTTGCTATGACCTGTTTCTCCATATTCAATGCACTTATCAGACCAAATACCGCAGAAACAGCACCTAAAACAGCTAAAACGAGGACATATTTTCTGAAAGCCGACAAAAACAGCATAAAATTAACTATCATAATACCAACGCTTAATAAGCCGCTGTAAGCTGCCTGCTTTGAAGCTTTAACGCTCTCTTCGCCATACCTGATCTCAAAGCTGTGAGGCGGTGCAAGTCCGTCACTATATTTTATCAGCTGATTTACCTTTGCGACCTTATCACAGATAGCTTTCTTATTAATATTCATAAAACATTATCAGTGACAGCCTGCACATGAAGCACAGCTTCCGCTGCAGCCTGACTCAGGTATCTGACAGGTCTCAGGGTCTTCGCCGTTTGCGCAGAGACTGATTATCTGCTGAACGTTTGAAACAAGCTTTTCAAGTGCCTGCTGAGCGCCTGAGAAAACGATCATCTTAGGGTTCTTCATGATCTTGCTGTATACGGATTTAAGCTCTGTATCGAGTGCCTTGATGTTATCCGAATCAGGCTCTTCTGCGCTCATAGCGCTGCCTAAATTCATACGGAGATCTTCAAAGTGTGCAATGTCCTCCTGAAGCTCCTTATCCTCATCGTTAGCCTGCTTTGCAAGCATATATGCAACATATCTGTCGTCCTGCTGAAGTGCCTTTCCAAGCTCTCTTGCCATTTCCATAATATCCATTTTAATATTCTCCTTTAAATGATAATTGTTTTTATTTTCAGCCGACATAGTCGAGGTAAAGTCCGTCGAACTCCTCGGAAGATCCGTCTGAGTGATAGAAATACGACTTAGGCTCACTGTTTTCATCAAACTTGTAAGCACCGACAAATTCCATACGTTTTACGCCCTTTTCCTCAAGCACCTGATCGTATGAGGTAATGTTCTCATCAAGAGTGAAATCATAGTGATCTGTGGATTTTAAAGTGCCGTTTTCCCATACGTTGTACATTATGCTTGCTGAACCCATGTGCCCCCAAAGAATAACAAAATTTCCTGTGTTCTCGTCGTAGCAGAATGCAGTATGTCCGCCGCCGAACATACCGAGATCCTGAAGCTCGCACTCTTCATCAAATCTGTATATGTGTATCTGATAATCAGCTTCGCAGGTGCCGTATTTCAGTATAAGCTCAGGTATTCCGTCAACATCAAGGTCACGGTAAGCATATTCAATACTGACTCTGCCTCCATTTTCGGCAGCTGTCTTATCGAACATCCTCTGTATTTCACCCTGAAATACAGCAGGATACATATCCATTCTTCCGCCTGCGGATACCATGCCGTCAGGTTCTTTTGTTGTAACAGCTTCTTCGGTTTCAGACTCAACAACTGTAGTTTCAGCCACAGCAGTTGTTTCTGCCACAGTAGTTTCTTCTGCGGCTGCAGTTGTCTCAGCTGCCGCTGTAGTTGTTTCAGTCTTTGAAGCTGCTGTTTCGTTTTCTGTCTTGCCGCAGCCTGCAAGAGCCGCTGCTAAAAGACATGAAATTGCAATAATTCTTTTCATTTTTATACTTCCTTTATTTTTCCTGTAACTGCCCAGTTCATCGCACCTGTTATCTCAACATCGACAAACTGACCGATAAGAGAGCTGTCGCCCTCAAATTCGACTATTATAAATTCACTGCTCTTTCCTGTGAGCCAGCCCTGCTTTTTCTTGGCAGTATCGTCCACAAGGACACGCATAGTTCTGCCGATAAAGCGCTTGTAATGCTCCGATGAGATATCACGCTGAACGCTGAGAAGCTCTCTCATGCGAAGTCCCTTTTCTTCATCGGAAGTGCTGTCAGGCATTTCCGCAGCCTTAGTCCCCGAGCGCTTTGAATAGATGAACGAGTAGATATTATCGTATCTTACTCTCTTTATGATATCCAGAGTAGCTTCGAACTCTTCCCTGCTCTCATCGGGAAATCCCACGATAAGGTCGGTAGTAAGAGAAAAATCAGGATCGCGGCTGTAGATGTAATCCACGATACCGAGGTACTTTTCGATATCATAATGTCGGTTCATTCTTTTCAGAACATCGCTGCTGCCGCTCTGTACAGGAAGGTGAAGATGCTTCGCCACCTTATCACATTCAAAGATAGTGTCGATAAGCTCCCTTGAAGCGTCCTTCGGATGAGATGACATAAATCTGATGATAAAGTCGCCCTCTATCTTGTCAAGCTCTCGCAGAAGCTGAGGAAAGCTCATGCCGTCTTTTAAGTCCTTTCCGTAGGAATTGACATTCTGACCAAGAAGCATTATCTCCTTGTAGCCGCTTGCAGCAAGTCCGCGGACCTCTTCGATAATATCCTCGGGACGGCGGCTGCGCTCGCGTCCGCGAACATAAGGAACTATGCAGTAAGTACAGAAATTATTGCAGCCGAACATTATGGGCACTGATGCCTTGAAGCTGCTGTCGCGTACCTGCTCCACAGCCTCGGAGAAGTCATCATATTCAGCTATATCCGCTGAAAAACGTGCTCCGTGAAGAGCCTCCAGCAAAAGCTTAGGCAGGGCATTGATAGCAGAAGTTCCGAGAACTATATCCACCTGCGGATAGGACTTCTTTATCTTTTCCGCAATATGCTCCTGTGCAGTCATACAGCCTGCAATGCCTATAATAAGTGACGGATTAAGCTCCTTTAGCTTCTTCATGCTGCCGACTATTCCGAAAACGCGGTCCTCAGCGCTTTCACGGACAGCGCAGGTATTAAGTATTATAAGGTCGGCTTCGTGCTCGTCCTCGGTAAAGGTATATCCCATTTTTCTGAGCTGACCCTTTATCTTTTCTCCGTCAGAAACGTTGAGCTGACAGCCGAAGCTCCGCACATAGGCTTTCCGCTCGTTTTCGCCGAGCAAGCCTTTTATCTCCTGTATCGCTGCGGTATTGTCCTTCAATTGCAGTACCTCGCCTTCTAAAAAATCCTGTAATAAACAATTATAGCATAAAAACAAAAAAATAGCAACAGGCGCGGCAAAAAAATCCGCCTTGCTTCTTATCCCTGACGAGAAAAGACCACTTAGCCTATGCTATATATGTTTATCATGGCTAACATTTTACTTATAATTGCACAAATCTTACAGCTGTCAGTCTTTTTAGTCAATAGTACACATAAACATACACTCTCTGTACATAACATTGTTATGTTTTAATAAATCGCTTCAAACCGCCGTTTTTTAGCTTGACTTTTTTGTTTGTATATGCTATCATATGAACAGACATTCATATGTTTGATATCTAAAACAGATTTTGTAACTGCTGTTCACGCAGCATATTTTAAGAAACGGGGGTAAATATTATGTATCTTGAACTCAACAACATAAAAAAGTCCTTTGGCGAGGGCGACAACCGCAACGAAGTGCTGAAGGGCATAACCTGCGGTGTCGAAAAGGGACACATCTGCGTTCTTCTCGGTCCTTCCGGTTCGGGAAAGTCAACCCTGCTGAACATCATCGGCGGTATTGATAATGCAGACAGCGGCTCTGTAAGCATAAGCGGTGAAAAAGTCGAGAATATGAACGAAAAGGAGCTTTCACAGTACCGCAGAAAGCATATCGGCTATGTTTTCCAGTCCTACAATCTTATTCCAAATCTCACAGTAAAGGAAAATATCGAGGTAGGTGCTTATCTCAGCGACAAGCCGCTTGATATCGACGAGCTTATGAAAACTCTCGGCTTATGGGAGCACCGCAGCAAGATACCGTCACAGCTTTCGGGCGGTCAGCAGCAGCGTACAGCCATTGGCAGAGCTATCATCAAAAATCCCGATGTACTGCTCTGTGACGAGCCCACAGGCGCTCTTGACTACAAGACCTCAAAGGAGATACTCAAACTCATCGAGGACGTAAATCAGAAATTCGGAAATACTATCATCATCGTCACCCATAATGATGCTATAAAGCTTATGGCTGACCAGGTGATAAAGTTCCGTGACGGCGCTATCAGACACAACGACCTCAACAAGGTCAAGACACCTGCGGCTGAGCTTGACTGGTAAGGAGGTACACCATGAGAAATCCTCTTTTCAAAAGACTTCCGCGAGAGCTGAAGCATGATATCGGCAAATACACTGCGCTTTTCCTGTTTCTTACTCTGACTATAGGATTTGTTTCGGGATTTATAGTTGCAGGCAAGAGTATGAAGTCCGCTTACGACGACAGCTTTGATAAATACAACATCGAACACGGACACTTCATACTTGCACAAGAGGCTGATGAACAGCTTATCAGCGATATCGAAAACGAATTCAAGATCGACATCTATGAGCTTTTCCGAAAGAACAAGGAAGCCGCTGACGGCGATGTCGTCCGCTTTTTCAGAATTAGAAAGGATATCAACAAAGCTGATACCATGAAAGGCAGACTCCCGGAAAATGACGGAGAGATAGCTGTTGACCGACTCTACGCCAAAAAGAACGGCATCAAGGTCGGCGATATATTCACTGCCGCAGGAAAGAACTTCAAAGTCACAGGCTTTGCCGCTCTTTCTGATTACAGCGCACTTTTCAAAAACAACACGGATATGCTCTTTGATACAAACAAATTCACTGTCGCACTCGTTACCGACAATGATTTTGATTCTCTTGGCGATGCAGGTCTTGAATACTGCTATGCATGGCGCGACAGAGACAACTCAATGGACTACACAGCGCAGAAGGAAAAAGCTGATAATATCGCAAAATTTATCGCTGAACGCGCTGTGCTCACAGACTATGTTCCGCGTCTCGACAATCAGGCTATAAACTTCACAGGCGACGACCTCGGACATGATAAGATATTCGCCATCGCTCTCCTCTACATCGTCATCGTTGTCCTTGCATTTGCATTCGCAGTAACTACCAAAAGCACTATCGAGCAGGAAGCTCCTGTTATCGGTACACTGAGAGCTTCGGGATACACAAAGGGTGAGATACTCTTCCACTACATAACCCTGCCTGTAGCCGTTACTTTAATTGCGGCGGCTATAGGTAATATCCTCGGCTATACATTTATGAAGAAAATAGTCGTTTCCATGTATTATAACAGCTATTCCCTCCCTACATACAAGACACTGTGGAGCAGTGAAGCTTTCTGGAAGACCACTTTCGTTCCCGTTATGATAATCTTTGTGGTAAATCTCTGGATAATAAGCTCTTCACTGTCCATAAGTCCGCTTCAGTTCCTCCGCCGCGATCTAAGCAAAAGACGCAGAAAAAAGGCTGTAAAGCTCCCCGATTGGAAATTCTTCACACGTTTCAGAACAAGAGTAATACTTCAGAATATGTCGGCATATGTTACACTGTTTGTGGGAATTTTCTTCTCCTGTGTGCTTCTGCTCTTCGGACTTATGTTCACTCCTCTGCTCAATCACTTCAAAGATGATGTTCTTAATTCCAAGATATCGGAATATCAGTATCTTCTGAAAGCACCTGTGCCTACAGAAAACGAAAAGGCAGAGAAATACTGCGTTACTTCTCTCGACAACAAGGCTGACGAAGAGATAACCATTTACGGTATCGAAAACGACTCAGACTATGTAAAGAATATTGATCTGAAAGACGGAAAGGTATATATTTCCGACGGCTTTGCAGAAAAGTACAGCATCGAAGACGGCGACGAAATAACCCTCCACGACAAATACACAAAGAAAAAATATACATTCACTGTCGGCGGAACATACGATTATCCTGCTTCGCTCTGCTTATTTATGAGCAAGGAAAAATACGCCGAGACCTTTGATGTTGACGAGGATTACTTCACAGGCTATTTCTCAAACGAAAAACTGACCGATATTGACGATAATTATATCGTAGGCATTATCACCGAACACGACCTTACCATCATGGCTGACCAGCTTGATGACTCAATGGGAATGATATTCCCTCTGTTCGGCGGATTTGGAATAATCATCTTTGCACTCATGATATACCTGCTCGCAAAGCTCATAATCGAGAAAAACTCATCGTCCATATCTATGGTAAAAATTCTCGGCTATACGGACGGTGAAGCCTCAAAGCTCTATAACAGAGCAACTGCGGTAATTGTAGTTATATCCCTACTTATCTCAATGCCGCTCTGTATGCTCAGCATAAAAGGCATCTACTACACAATGATGATGGATTATGCAGGCTGGCTGACCTATTATATTGCTCCCTGGATATATCCCGTAATGTTCGCAATGGGAATTGCCTGCTTCGGACTTGTTTCAATAATACTTCTCCGCAAAATAAAGCGCATACCGCTTTCACAGGCTCTTAAAAATATGGAATAACACAAAAGGCGGTTCAAACGAACCGCCTTTTCCTTTACTTTTCAGTTTCAAATGTTATCTCTCCGCCGTTGCTTGTGGCTGTAATATCGCCGTTAAAGCAGGTAGCATAGGTCTGTATCTTCATATCAGAGAGCAGATCCTGCACCTTTCCCGAAAATTCTGTATTCGATGTGCATACTACAGCACACTTCGGCTTTACAGCTTTGAGAAAATCTTCGATGTTATCAAGCTTTCTGCCGTGATACGGTACTTTCAGGAGAGTACACCTGCCTATGTCCATTATCTCTTCAAGCCGCTGTTCCATAGCATCTCCTGTGAAAAGAAGAGTGTTGTTATGGTGAACTGCCTTTGTAACGAGTGAAAAATCATTCTCGTCATCTGCTCCGTAAAATGTCTTTTTCGGAGCATATACCGTGAACTTTACATCATCAAGATTGAATGACATATCGCTTGTCAGCTTTGTTGGATGGATATTCTTCTCTTCAATGGTCTTGACGTATTTCGCGTATTCGTCATTATTTCCCTCATAGTCGGGAGTAAGTACGTTCAGCACCTCAAAATTATTAAGCACCTTTGGCGCACCGCCCACATGATCCTTGTCAAAATGCGTGATGATAAGATAATCTATTGTCGTAGTGCCGCTTTCATTGAGAAGCGAAACTATCTTTTTTCCGTCGCCCTTTTCACCGCAGTCTATAACTACTGTGCCTGTATCTGTCTGTATTACCATAGAGTCAGCTTTGCCCACATCAAAAAATGTAACCTTCATTTCCTTTGCGTCAGCAGGAACAGTATTCTTTGTACATGAGCATAATGACACCGCCGCAATTATGGATGCCGCTGCGGCTGCGGCTGCTTTCCTGATATCAAACATCTGTAAACATCTCCTTTCAGGAGCAGATATACACTTTTACACTATATATCATAATATATCAAACTTAAAATAACCTTAAAATCAGCCGATAAATTTTTGCAGATATCTCGCAATTTAGCAATTCTGACTGTTGCTTTTTTTCAATAGATGTGTTATAATGGATTGTAAGTGTGCATACAGACAGAAGCAGAACTGTCAGCACAAATAATTATTATGAAAAGAGGAAAACAAATGCCTGCAAATATCGTAGTCGGAACACAGTGGGGAGACGAAGGAAAGGGTAAGATCATTGATATCCTTGCTTCCCGCGCAGATGTTGTAGTTCGCTCACAGGGCGGAAACAACGCAGGACACACTGTTGTAAATAACGGC
>JAEEGL010529358.1_pt1 | contig 13980 bp, 9 predicted proteins | sample 9134231 | NCBI WGS metagenome assembly JAEEGL01 (sample SAMN16246548, study PRJNA631951) | gut metagenome | biome: gut microbiome; feature: rumen; material: fiber-attached | host: Bos | place: Iran: Karaj | collected 2018-10
CACAAGCACGCACAGTTCCTTATGCAGATTGCGGATGGTGAAAGTGTGTTTTCCAGGGGCAATTTGTGCGCGGATCCAAATGTCGTCCAACTGCTGCATGAAATCATCATGAATGCTAAGATACTTTCTGAAGGTCTTGACAGATTGGCCATCGCAAAGAAGTTCAAAGTCAAAATAGCCGAACACCTGTTTTTCAGCTCCAGGCGTATGTTCGACTGGCGCGGCCATTGCCTGAATGTGGAAAAGCGTTTCGGAGAAATCCTTCTTTGGGGCAGGAATGTCAGCCTGAAAGACAAGCGCCTCTCCATGCTTGATTTCGCCTGTGTGCATTCGCGCCCAGTCTCTCTGTGGAAGGGCTAAGTCCTTTGCTTCAAAAACGGTTTGACCAGGCTTGGGGGCAGGGCGGAACCATAGAAAGCCTGTCATGGTCGCCCAGACGTGGCAACCAAGATATTTTGGACCGACGTTGAATATGACTCGCTTCTCTTGCAAAAGTCGCTCGACAGGAATGATGAATGTCCCGCTGTTCGTTTTCAGCGTGAAGACTGCCTTCTCATCGGCATCGGCCTCGATGCGAATGCCTGAAATTCCACGCTTTGTACTGCTTTTCCAGCAGGGAGCATCTAGTTTAGTCTCTACTGCGCAGTGGCCTGGACCATACCATATCACTGGATAATCCAGTTTATATACATTATATATAGTGCCGCCGTCGCACTCTAGACGACCATCCCAATTATAAACAGGATGGTAATGACGACGACTGTAGAGATAACTGTACCCCCATTCAATGCGAAAGTCTAATTTCATGACGATTCCCTAAGAGATAAACGATGCTAAGCAAACTATAAATTTATGCTCAGATTGCCTATTTACAACTTAGGCGTCCAAATTTTTCGGGAGTGTTGTGCAGATAGTGTCCTGTCGGTGACCAGCATGAACATTCTGCATCGCCTTTTCTGACGCGGTTGCGATAGAAGTTGACGGCGAGTGGAGCCGCGAACTCAGGGTCGGAGATGCCGATGGACTCGAATGGTATGCTAATTTCCATGAGCCAGCGGTCCGAATATCTTTTGAAGCCTACCCATGCCTTGCTTTCCCACGCGACGTCATGGTTTAAGGAGTTCTTTGTGGTTGATGCGTCAAAGACGACCTTTGCAGTGTTGGCGATGATATGGTATCCTTTGCCGTTTCCACTTTCGTCAGGGTAGAGGAAGATTTCGATGCTGTCGTCTTCCCATATCTTTCCGTTGTCATGATCTTTGACATTTGCGACGATGCTGCCCATGTTCGTTTCGTAAGCGATGAAGCGGAATATAAGCGAGCGGCGGTTTCTGCCATATTGGACTGTGGTTCTCGGGACAGTCGTCTTGCCTCCGTCCTTTGCCATGAAAAGCTCCATGTCTTGTTTCTGCAAGTCGAACTCCTTTTCGATGAAGGCAAGTGTTCCCTTGCGTCCGCCCGTGCCTACGAGACGATTTATCCTTTCGGCTCCAACATCAAACTCGCCTTTGACAAGGGCTACTCTTCTGCGATAGATGCTGTTCTCCTCAGTAGCCGCCAGAGCATTGTTTAGATATTCTTGCAGTTCTTTTAGAAAATCAACAGTGAAGAGAGTCTCTGCCTCCACCTTCTGCATATTCGCGAAAACCGCCTCACGTCGCTTCTGCGCTTCCGACCAGAATGAAAGCATGGGCTTCTCGGCGGGACCGTAGAAAAGTCGCGCATATTCGGCGAGAAGGGCGTCCGCTTTGGTTGACGGGTCCATGTATGTGCGTCCTGTCAAATAGAGTCCCAGATGCATCAGACCAGGCGTGTCCATTTTAGCATAGCATTCAGGCGCACTGGCAAACGACTGCGTCTCAATGTACTCGCCGCCATAGTTTGGATGCGAGAGAAGCCATGCAATCTCATCTTGGATGACATTCAGTTGGACGACTGGCAGGTTGCTCCAGGGCGGCCAATGGTCAAGGTACCAGCTCCAGAGGTAGAAACGGTCCACACGTTTGGACCACACATCAATTTCATCGTGAATCTGTTTGCGAAACTCTGGATTTGCGGTGTTGCTTCGCTTGTAACAGAACATGACGGCGACGTTTTTAAGTTTGCCCAATTCGCGTGGAGGTTTGCGGTATTGCTCGTATGCGAGACAACCGATGTATTTGTTTGGATGCTTTTCAGCCACTTTGGCAGCGAGTTTCGCAGTGAAATTCCAGATGTGATACGAAAACTGCTCTTCTTTAGGATAGTCGGCATGAAGTTCCGCCTGGCAGTTCTTGCAGCCGCAGATTCGATGCAGACCGTCTTGGGGAGCAAATGGATAGACATCAACCATTGGGTTATTGTCAAACCATTTGCAGATGTCGTTGGCTGCTTGCTCAAGCAAATCTGGATTAGTGAGACAGAGGTGTCCACCACCGCCGACTGCGCAGAGATTGGTGAAGTCACGTTTGCCATCGACCAACGCAAAAAACTCTGGATGAGTGTCCTTGTACTTAAGCATGGAGCGATACCAGTGGACGATATGCACAAGGCGACCGCCACCGAATCCCATGCGCTTCGACCATAGCATGACGTCGTCGTTGCGGTTCAGGTGGCAGATGTACGGCCATCGCCAGTGGACAGTGGGGGCGCCCGTCATTTTCAACTCGGGAACTTTGAATTCTTGCACATTGGGCACGACTGTTCCGTCTGGCCCTGGCATGTAGAATCGGAAGCCTGCGACGCGGTACAGGAACTCATAGACGCCGTTCAATGTGCCAGATGGCCCGCAGACGCCTATTTTGAGATGCCTGTTGTACAGTCCGTCAAGAACCCACGGGCGACCAATCCCCTCGATTGGTGCTCCATTGTAGTCATCGCCGTAGATGGCGAGAAAATCATTTGTCGTCTGAAATGCCCATCCCTCGCTTGGAAGCGTCTTCGCCGTGAGGCCAGCCGCCGTCAGCATCGGCTGCTCTCCTATGCAGATGACTGGCTTTTCGTTTGTCTCGTTGACAATCGGAATCTCCGTTCCCGTCATCTGCTTCAGCAGGCTCTGCATCTCTCTTGCCGCAAGTTTGTCGGAATTAGGCGCGTTCGCCGCCACGACAATCTGCCTGTATGGCCGACCGTCAGGAGCGATGATGGCGGCATCAGATGTCCGTATCAGCAAAAATACCGCCAAAAGTCCAATGAGGATGAGTGTCCTTTGCATATTAAGGGAATATCCTCTTGCCGTTGGTCAGAGTCTGGAAGTCAACATACGTGAGATTGCTTCTGCTGACTGAGCCATCCATTTCAACAATTAGTTCACCCCAGTGTTGCGGTCTCATCGACTCGACGTGTCCATCTGCCATGCAGAGGTTAATCAATCCTGCGTGTGGATTTGTTACGCCCCAAGTTACACTGATTGTTGCAAGTGTGTTGTCATGGACGATTTTTCCACCAGTGACATATCCAGAATCGCCCCAAGTGGGAGTGCGGCTTGGATTCTTGAATTTGCTGTAATTGCCCCACCAATAGCTGTTGTCGGAACTCCATGAACCATACGCGGCAGGCAACGGATGAACGCCGCTTCCGCTTCCACTTGCTCTGCGGATGTGCGCCTGGCCGTATGTGTCCTGATAGAAAGTGCTGTTGAGATTTGGCATGCTGGGGCAGCGTGCGTATTTGGCGCTTCTCCAAATGGACGCGCTCGTACTGTCAGTCTTTGCAGCAGTAGGATGTGACTGCGCATATTCTGGGAGAAGAAGCCACAAGGAGCTTACGCTGTACCAACTCAATTGAGTTTCCTCGTTGTCATCAAGATACATTCTTTGGTACAGTCCAATCTGCTTAAGGTTACTGACGCACGAAATCTGCCTTGCCTTCTCGCGAGCCTTGCTCAGTGCAGGCAGCAGCATCGCGGCCAATATGGCGATGATGGCTATCACGACCAGCAGTTCGATGAGCGTGAATTCATTGGTTCTTTTCTTTGTCTTCATTGTCGTCTCCTTGGTGTTATTTTAACTTGTATATTGAAATCATTATATTATAATTATTCGAATGTTTTTACACCCAAGGGGGGGCAGAAGTACCATGAGCCAGGCTCCTTCTGTCCTGTTGTGCGTCTGTACTCAAGAATATTTAGGGCTGTCTCGAAATGGGCGGTGATGTTGTGGTCGAGAACAGGGAAACTGTTTTTTTCGTCATTCAGCCATCGTGGAGATGATATGAACACAGGAAGAATCTCGGCTGGGGCGTCGATGCCCACACAACGGCATGAATCTTGGAACAACTTGCGACTATACGGGACGACTATTGAGTCCAACTCCTTGCAGTGCGCCTTCAATGCGTCTGACATCTGCTTGCGCATATCCTTGTCTAGGCTTTCCAGAACGCCATACTGTTCGGTTGTCAATGGGAAGATGTGTGTCTGAATCCACTCCATTGGTATGTTTGACCGCTGAAGAGCCATGCGCCAGTATGCAAGGCGATACATTTCCAGTTCGTTTTCGTTTTTGCCGCAGAAGATGCCTGGCCTTGTGCGTCCTTGTGCATTCAAAAACTCCAGAATCTGCCGTACTGTTTCAGATTCATCGCAGACGACGCTTGTAATTTGCGGCGAGCCTGAGAGTTTGCCGAGCACCAGAACGCGGTTGCGGACTTGTGTGAACGTGGCGTTGAAACGGCTCCAGTCTGCGGACAGGCAATAAATCATTGTATATGCGTCAGGCGAATTGATGTATTCTGAGGCATCGTGGATATCCATGCTCTTCAACGGCACAACCTCTATCTTCCAGCCTGCATCACGGAACCTTGACAACTCAGTTTCAAGATGCGCCGAATTATGCTTCCAGCACTCTTCATGCAGCACAAGGTTAAGCCGCTTGCCCTGTGGACTCTGGATTATTCCATTGTAAATTGTGAAATAGCCCACGCCGCGCCTGCAGCGCAGATAGCCTTCGTCCTCAAGCAACTTCAGCGCCTTCACAGCAGTGACATAACTCACGCCGTATTCCGCCAACAATTCGTGGACGCCTGGAAAACGGGCGTTGAATGGAAACTCCCCTAAGAGTATCCGTTTGCTCAAGGCCTCTTTAAGTTTCGCGCATTTTATGTTCTCTGAAGTGCTCATGTTATATAATTTATTCTATATATCTTGTTTTGCAAGCCCTGTTGACAAAAAAACTCAAGCCCCATCCGCAGACGGTGCTTGAGTTTTGTAATATCCTTGTCAAACGTGTGTTACGCTTTTAAATGCAAATGCATAATCCCTCAATTAATAATGAATTGGCATGCCGCCAGTCCAGAATTTGGAGTCGGCGAGTTGTCCACCGCCTTCGCAAAGGCTCTTTGATGCGGTTACAGGATTTACGGCTGTTCCTTTGAAAGATGCCACATGTCCATCGGCGAAAGAGACACTGGTAGCACCTTGATGGCGTGGACCAAGATGTCCGTTGCCTTTGTCGCCATTGTACGATGCACTCTGATAATTGGAATACATTGCAAAGAAGCCATAATTCTGGCCCTCGTCATTCAAACTGCCATTTGGAGTGTAAATGCTGTCAGCGAACATAATCAAATCGGATGGATATTGGACAATGCTTTCTTGAGGAGGAAGTCCCACATAAGCACTATCAGTGTGGGTTGAACTTCCGCCGCCGCCTGGGAATCTCCAGTTATAGCCATAGTTGATATATGTCCAGACATAACCTGAAGTTCCACTGGCAAATGGATTTTTCATATAATCCCTCCAGATTGTTGCGGAAGGGCAGATGAGTGCCTTTGAGTCGGCCAGATATTGCATACCTTTGCTGGGGTCAACCAGAAGGGCAGCCCAAGTCGTCAGTTGGTTAGTAGGGATAGTGGCTGGAACGAAATGGCCATCAAAATCATCCTGATAGAGGCGTGCAGCCAACGCGATTTGCTTGGTGTTGCTGGTGCAACTGATTGCGCGCGCCTTTTCTCTGGCCTTGCTCAGGGCTGGCAGCAGCATCGCCGCGAGGATGGCGATTATCGCGATAACCACCAATAACTCAATTAATGTGAACTGTCTTCTTTTCATTTGTTTTCTCCTTTTGTTTGTATGTTGACTTATAATAAAAAGTTATTCAGACCATATTTCCATTTCGGAAATTATAACAATTTCAGGATTGGACTCCAGCGTTATCTTTAGTTCGCTTGCGTTGAGGGATTGCGGAAGTTTCATTTCGACAAGGCGAACGCTCATCGTGTAGTCGTTGAAGCCATCAGGGCAGGGGAAGTCGTACTTTTTTCCGCCAATTTCAAGGGAGGCGTTACGCCATATTCCACTGACATACAATTTGACGGATTTTATGTTTCGCTCGGCAGACCATCTGCTACTGATGGAAATTGGTTGGTCAATTTTATTCCAGGCGAGAGACCAGTCCAACCAACCGCTTTTGCCAAGGCTTGCACTCGGCCCCATGACAGCGCGTGGACGGTCAGTTAGTTTGCCTTTGTCGAATGGAATGTCGCCTGTGGATGCATCTTTGCCCATGTTAGGCTCAGGGGAAAGAGTGTAGAAGCCAGTGACATCGCTTTGGTTTGGCGTGGTCGGGTCAAAGTGCTCCCATTTGACGAAGTTGTTCGTAAGGCATTTGCCCGCAATTACTTGCTGTTTTGGCAACAGTGAGTCGGGCAGTTGGAAACGCCAGAAATCGCATTGTGTCTTCGCGCCGCACTCCTTGCTGAATTTCAGGAAGAAATCTTTCCACTCTTGATTGCCAGCCAACTTCGCCATGCATGGATTGGCTGCCAATGTTATGACTTTTCCTTTGCCATGCTTGCATTCGACGATTGCAGGGTCGCCGTTGGCGAATTTGGCGACGGCGGTCGAGCCAGGCAGAAGCTCCAATTTGGAGCAGCGAATCGCCGTGACAGGAACGTTGAGGCCGACGTATTTGAACGAGACTGGATTTTGGCTTGATCCAACATGCTTGACGCCAATGAACGGCTGGCTTTCCCCAAGCAAATCATCGCCTTCGGGCGTGAACTTGAATGGCTCTTGGCCTAGAATCATCAGAATGCCTCCATCCTGAACGTATTGCTTCAACGCATTGAATGCCTTTTGTGAGACGTATGTGTTCTCGTTTGTGGCGATGTACCTATAATCATTTAGATTGTCTAGGCATGATTCGTTGATGAATCTGTAGTTGACCCCTGCGCCGTATCCAAGAAAACCATGCAGATACATGTCCTTGTCAGGCGAGCGGCGCAGCATGAGGCCTGGAATGCCGCGCAGGGAGTCAATGGATGTGAAAACCGCCGCGTCATACTTTTTCGGGAACTTAATGCGTGGCATTTTTGCAGCGAGTTTCTGTGCCGCGATTTCGACGGCATAGCGGTCTGGGGCACCGAAATATTCATGAATCAGATACTTCTTGCCGCTTCTACCGCCAACTGTATCATTAAGGTAGTAGTGGAATCCAGTGGCGCCGTTGCGCATTGTGGATGAGAGTTTGTAAAGAACATCGGGCGGTTCGAATGATGTTGCGTACTCTTCAACGTGCGGGCAGGGCCAGACCTCCTTAGCCTCAGTTAAGGTGGAGATGTATCTTGTGAGGAAACCGAAACTATCGACATTTGGATTATGGCGCGGGTAGAGCTGGTGTGTGACAATGTCCACTGCGCCTTTCCAGTCGGCGAATGAATAGAGGCTGTTCTGATGTCCGACTGGATCATCTGAAATGACGACAATCTCTGGATTGATGGATTTTGCGAGTTTGTAGGCCTCGTGATAGAGGGAGACCAATTCGTCGTTCAAGGCGCGTCGGTAGGCAATCCATGCAAACGGATTGCGTTCGTTCTCGTCTTTTGGGATGCCGTATTTGCCCTGTCCGTATTTCTCTTTGATTTTGGCGTCTAGCGCGAGTATTTCTGGATTGTCGGGAAACTTCTTGAAGTCGAATACAAGATTTGCTTCGACGCATTCGGACACTTCGTCTGCAAATGTGATGGCCTTCACGCCTTTGCTTGAAGCGATTCTCTTCACATCCTCCAGCCAGAGCCTGCGAACGTCTGGAATCACGATGACGCTGTGATTACCAGGGTAATTCATGTTCTTCTCAAGCACCCTTGGCATTGCGGCGATGGGCATGTTGTTCTCTTCACCGTGAAGGCTTTTCTTAACCCAGTCAATCATGGTGACATTGACGTATGCGGCCATTCCCGTCGATGCATATTCCTTGCAGAAATCTTTGTTGGAGAGTTCAAAGCCGTTCTGCAACGCGAAGGTTTGCATGTTGCCAACGTTTCCTGCACCGAAGACCCATTGTATTCCGCACCAGTCCCTTTGCGGGGGATACTCTTCGCTCAGCAGTTCCTTGAATAAAGGATTCTTAATGGACATAGCCTGTTGCTTCTTTTCGGAAGCTATTGAAGGGATAGTGAATACATTTGAGTAAATTGGCGTATTGGCGTTGTCTGCAAAGACGCTGTATTTGTATCCTGCGATTTTATTTTTTGCCTTGTCGGAGAAATTGAATTTGGTTTCTTGGGCAGGCGTCGTCTTCAGTTGGAACGTGCCGAGTGTCTTTGATGATTTATCGAAGGTCTCGATATTAATATTGTAGGAGCTTTTATCCTCTGGATTTGTGTTTCGGAAGCGCATTTCAGGAACCACAGGCGAACCCATCGCAAAGAAGGAGACGGGTGGGAGTTGTTTGCCAAAAGGCAGGGGCCTAAAAAAGCAGAGGCGCTTTTTGTCGAGAAAACCCTCGTCTCCATCGCCTAGGCAGGAATACTCTGGCGGCGAAATCCCCTGACGTTCGCGCCCCAAGTTGACGCGAATCATCTCCGCGCCTTTTGGTGAGAGGCCTAAGTCAGCGAATGGAATCTGAACCTCTAGTTCCCAAAATGTTTTGTCAATCTTGCAGGCTACCTTTATGTCGCTTTGGAAGGAAGAGTCACCATTGTATGAATCGTAGATGATTCCAGATGTGTTGACAGCAAAATGGAAGAGGCCGTCCTTGTCGTTGCCGAAGGTGTCAACGAATATTTCAATGCAGTCGTCGGTGTATATTGCATTGTCCCTCTCTTCACTGTGTGTGAAGCGTCTGCGAATCTTATCGACATTTGCCTCCTCGCAGTGGAATGCGAAGAACAGGTGGTCGTTGTCGCAGCCCGCATACCATTTTGTGGGCTGCGTCGGGGACTTCCTTGACTTCAGTTCAAGCAAGTCTCCTGTAGTTGTGTCCTGCCATTCGAACGCATCGATTATGCCATCAAGCTTCGGAACCTTCATGGCGGGAATATCAAAGACTCTGTCGTCAGCAACTAGTGCAAAGGCAGAAAGAATGACCGCCAATATTATGACATTTCCAAACTTCATAAATTCTCCCCTATTAATCGAATTGCTCGACTTTGACGATTTCGCCGTCGCGCTGCGCTGACCGATGGGCGGCGACGCCCATTGCCATGTAGTGCGCCGCAAGTCTTGCGGGCACGGCTGGTTCCCTGCGTTCAGCGACTGAACAGACGAACTCGTGGACAAGGTATGGGTGGCTACCGCCATGTCCTGTCGGCTGGAAGTCGTCTTTCGCAGTGGCGTTTGGATTGCAGACAGGCTTGAATGCCTCTTGTATTTCAATTGGCAGCGGATCACGCATCTCCTTGGAGGTAAGTTCTTTAAAGCCAGACCATGGCCAAACTTTGTCCGCTGGATTTGGAACGTTTTCCATGATTGGCTTTGCGGTTCCAGGCACAGTGCGGTAGTTGCTTTGCCAGACATTTCGCGAGAAGCTTCCCATCTTGCCAAAGATGCGGAATATTTCGGACTCTTCTCTGTCAAAACTGGTGGCTCCGATTTCTCTGCATTCGGCGATGCGCAACGATGTGCCGTTCGCCAGTTGGTAAAGCGCGATGACGTTGGAGAAGTCGCTTCTTGCGAAGAACTCGTCGTTGTTGGTGTTGCGGATTCCGTATGCGCTGACCTTCAGCGCATGTGTGCCCATGACATGCAGCGGGCCTGAAATTGAGTGGGTTGCATAACTCATTGGACTGTCCATGACGCCGCGGGCGAGGTATTTCTCCATCAACGCGTCGCACTGCTCTCCGATTTTTCCTGTCGTTCTGTTCTTACGGACGTTGCGGAGATTGCTCCAGCCGTTGACGCCGCCATCAACATCATGTATGTATTCGCCTTCTGCATATACGAACTCGCCAAACTCGCCTGCATCCGCCTTGCGTTTGCAGAACATCGTCTGCGGTCTGTAGATTGTTGTCTCGCCCAACATGTATTGACAGCCGCTTGATTTGACTGCATCCACTAGTTTGTGGCACCAGTCAAGAATTTCGTTGTCGTCAGGGAGACTTATTAGCGGCACAGCACTGTAAACCCACTTCCCCGAATTGAGCACTTGGAGACATTGCGGGGCATGAAGCCATGGTTGCGTGATTATGACTATTGCATCCAAGTCTTTGCGCACCAATTCGTCCAGTGTGGTGCAGCAGTCTTTGACGGACAGTTTGTCCGCCATGAACGGGTCTTCAGCAAATTTCTTTAGTTTCTCCTCTTCGCAGTCACAGAGTGCGATTTTGTCAACCAATGGATGCGCCTTGAATAATTTTGCGAAATTCGAGCCGAACTGTCCAAGTCCAACCATTCCTAATTTTATGCCCATGAAATCTATTGTCTCCAACTATTTGTGTTTTAAATTGATTAATTCAATCATTTCAGGACAATAACTAGATTTTAATCATGAAACCTAATTAGAACCTAACTAGAGTCCCGAAGTCTTAAAACGATTTGTATTGCTCATTTCGCGCATTATTTCGTGAATTTTTGCAATTAACAATCATTTTCTCATATTATACAATAAAAAAAGGATATTTCAACATCCTTATTGATTTAAAATTGATTGAAAATCTCAATAATTGGAGGCAATTTCAAAATTAATGTGAAATTGCCTTGACAGTTTTGAGCCAAAATTGGCGTAAATCTTTCTGTTGTGTAACCTGCATTCAGTCGTGCTATGGTCAACTCACGACTGTTTTTACTATTATAATATATATTGTATAAGGGTTACAACCTAGTGCAGCTCCATGATAATGGCTGGTCATGGTCGTATGGAAGGTATCCGTGGAATGGTCTTGTTTCGTCATCGAAAACCAATGGCAAAAAGAACCTGTCGCCTGGCCATATCGGCAGTGACATTATCTTTTCTACTGGCACCCATTGCAGCGGCCCCTCATTGCTTGCTTCAGCCACTTCGCCTTTGAATTCGGTCACGAGGAAGATGAATGCAAGCCAATCTTCGCCTTTTGGACCGAAATTCGTCCAGTTGACAGAGCCACGCAAAGACATCTTTGTCACCTCAATGCCAGCCTCTTCGCGAATTTCGCGAATCATGCAGGTCCCGATGTCCTCGCCTGGCTCCATGTGGCCGCCAAGTCCATTGTATTTTCCAAACTGATCGTCGTCTTTGCGGAATACACGATATGTCATGAGCACCTTTCGCTTGTCTGGCGAAAGCACATAACCAAGGGTACTAAGTATCGGACAATAGCTTTTCGACATGACTTTAGAGTTGCGTCGCGTTCCTGTCACGCATCGCGAGAACAAGTTTCTTGACGTCCTGTGCACGGTTTTTTGGTATGACAAGCACTGCGTCCTCGTTGACTATCACCACCACGTCTTTCATGCCCACCACGCCAACGGCCATCTTATTCATTCCAGGTGCATTGTAGATGATGCTGTCATTCGTGTCGATGAGAACAGGATTTCCGACAGTAACATTTCCCAGATTGTCTTTCGGGAACGTCCTTTCTATAGAATCCCATGAGCCTAAGTCGTCCCAAACAAAGTTGCCTGGCACAACATAGACATGCTTCGCCTTCTCCATCAGAGCGTAGTCAATGGATATGTTCGGCAGGGCATCGAAAATCTTTGCGGCACGTTCCTCTGAGTTCGCGAGAAGAGCGTCTGTCAAGTCCTCTAGCGTCTCAGCCATGACTGGATTGGCCTTTCCGAACTCATTCTGGAACGACGACAGCCTCCAGAAGAACATTCCGCTGTTCCAGAAGAAGCGTCCTGACGCGACATATTTTGCCGCATCGTCTGCATTTGGCTTCTCCCTGAAGCTCACGACTGGGAGCATGGAGGGCTTGTCGCCCACCGTTGTCTTTGCGCACTCGTCAACTTCGATATAGCCATAGCCTGTCTCAGGCCTGATTGGCTGTATGCCGATGGTGACAAGACCGTCATTCTGCTCAGCGCATTCCATCGCCTTGCCGACTGTGTTGACGAATGGCGTTGTGTCGGGAATCCTGTGGTCTGCTGTCAGCACGCCCATGGTCACCTCCTCGGGGGAGAGACGTGTTTTGGCGAGTATGTTCGCCGCCGCGTATATCAGGCATCCAGCCGTATTGCGCTTGCTCGGCTCCGCTATGATGTTCTCCTGCGGAATGTCAAGGCCTGCGTTCTTTATTGCGGCTTGCAGATGCGGCGATGTGGCTATGTAGATGTTCTCTGGCGCGACTATGGCCGTGCTGCGTTCGACGGCCTCCTCAAGAAGCGACTGCCCGCTCCCTGACAGCGTCAGAAGTTGCTTGGGATGGTTATATCTCGAAAGCGGCCAGAAACGCTCGCCTGTTCCGCCTGCCATGATGACTATGACTTTCATGTTTTTCCTCCTTTATACCTTAATAAATATAAACAAAAAGGCACACAAACGAAAAGCCGCCCGTGTGCCTGAAATGTTATGAATTCTTGTCGGACAGCATTACATATTGCCGCCTTGGGCGCGCAGATTGTTGTCTATCTCTATCAGCAACACTTGTGACGACTCTTTGTCGCCAGTTGAGCCAACTTTGATTTTTATCATGACTGTGCCATCTTTGCGTTCTTCAAGGTTGATGCGCAGGCGAATGTTGTTGATGTCTTTGTAGAGATATTCGCAGGCGTTCATGTTGTTGGTCCTGCGAATCTCGATCAAACGGGCCTTCGCGCAAGTCTCGCGGACCGCTTTGTCCATCATGCGCAAGTCACACGCGAACACTGCACTGTATGTTCCGAGCAGATAACGCTCCTGGCTGGCACCACGAACTGGTTCACGCTTTGTAGTCGTGCAACCGCTCAGATAAACCGCACATGCCATGACGATGCATACAATCCCAAAAACTTTGCTGATAAAATTCCTTTTCATTGAAAACGCCTCTGTCTTGTTTTGATTATTCCATTCCTGAACCAGTCTGAGACTTGAATCACATCTGAAATGCAATTTCTGTCCTCCGCTGGCGCGGTATGCTTTAATTACATTTTAATATGGCATAAGTTTCGGAAATGCCAAACCAATTTGTTGTTTTTTCTCATTTTAGCCATAATATGCCAAAATTGGACAAGCCTATTTGCCCAACCTACTAATTGGTATTATATTAAGTCGCTTTTTTTCTCGCAGTATGCAACCGTTGGTGTTGCATGTGACACAGGAACATATTAAAAACAAAGGTTTTACGGATGACTAAAATTACATTCATGGGAGCAGGCAGCACTGTTTTCGCCAAGAACATCATCGGTGACTGTTTCCTGACTGAGAGTTTGCGCGATGCTGAAATCGCTTTGTATGACATTGACCCTGACCGTCTCAATGAGTCGTACAGGATGCTAAACAACCTAAACGCCAACATCAATAAGAACCGTGCCAAGGTGACACCATACCTTGCTGTCCGCAATCGTCGTGCCGCCCTCCGTGGCGCAGATTTTGTCATCAATGCGATTCAGGTCGGCGGATACGAGCCTTCAACTGTCATCGACTTTGAAATTCCCAAGAAATACAATCTCCGCCAGACCATCGGCGACACCCTTGGCATCGGTGGTATTTTCCGTGCCCTCCGCACCATTCAAGTACTCCAGGGCTTCGCCAACGATGTCGCGGCCGTCTGCCCGAACGCCTGGTTCCTTAACTACACCAATCCGATGTCCATCCTCACTGGCTATCTTATCCGCAAGGGTGGCATAAAAACCGTCGGACTCTGCCATTCCGTTCAAGTCTGCGCCGA
>JAEEGL010841105.1_pt1 | contig 13980 bp, 13 predicted proteins | sample 9134231 | NCBI WGS metagenome assembly JAEEGL01 (sample SAMN16246548, study PRJNA631951) | gut metagenome | biome: gut microbiome; feature: rumen; material: fiber-attached | host: Bos | place: Iran: Karaj | collected 2018-10
ATCTTCGCGGCAAACGGACTCACAGATCTCTCCTGATCCATCGGTGGAGCCGTCATCGACCAGGATCACCTCCCAATTGGGGTAGGTCTGCCTGCGGAGACTCGCCAGGGTCGCCTGCAGGTAGTCCTTGCAGTTGTAAACGGGAACGATGACGGAGATCAGCTCGCTCATAAGGGATTCCGTTTCCGGATTCATTTTTGTTTCAGGTCGGATTTGATCTGTGTGCTGGATATTTCGGGCGTACGAGGCAGATAAACTACCTCTGCGCCTTCTTCCTTGAGGAAATCAAACTTTCCTGTCCAATCGTCTCCCATGACGAAAACATCGATATCATACTTGTGGATATCAGACCTCTTCTGCTCCCAGTTTTCCTCGGGAATCACTAGGTCTACATAGCGGATTGCTTCCACCATTTTCTTCCGGACTTCGTAACTGAAATAACACTTTTTCCGCTTTTCGTTCCAGTTGAATTCATCCGTGGACAGTGCGACAATCAAGTAGTCGCCTAATTCCTTTGCCCGTCGAAGCAGGTTGATATGACCGTAATGAAGGAGGTCATAGGTACCGTAAGTGATTACACGCTTCATATCGTCTGTTAATAAACCTTCTAAATAGAAACGGCTGCCTGTTCTCAGCTCAGTTGTATCCGCCAGTGTTTATAACTATAAGCGATGAGCCCCGTGACTGCTGCACAGAAGACGATGAACAGGATGGGGTTCTCGCTGATCCATTTTGACCCTGCCCAAAAACTGAGGGCGCGCATGGGCAGCCGCTGGTATATATAGATTGGGAAAACACATAATCCTGCCCAATTCAGGAAGCGATTTCCAATCTTGACCTTCATGGATGCTAGGACGACGATGCCGGCAAAGGCGATACTTTGGGCATTGTAGGTCAAGCCACGCAAGGCCGGGATCCATCCCTGAAAATGTAAGAAGAGGAAAATAGCCAGGCACGACAGCAGGGTGGGAAGGTAATAACGATTGACAAATGCGAGGGCCTTTTCCTTGAACAGGGATAGAAACATCCCGGCCGGATAGCATAACAGGGTGTTGTACCACCACGTTTGACCGTGTTTCAAGAAAGACAGGACGGATTCTCCGGTCAGTACCAGAAGAGTCGTCATCAAGACCGTTTTCTGAGCATTTCCTGAAAATAATACTCCACTGATCCACGTCGCCAAGTAGCAATACAGGATTACAAAAATATACCAATTGCTGTTTCCTACGTTGTCCCATCCGGCAAAGGAGCATGCTATCTGTTTCAGGTTCATGTCTATGCCTTGCAGCAAATTCAGGAAGATGAAACAGGCTACTGCGACGTCGAAATTCAAAAGAGTAGTCAGCAGCCGGCGGCGGGGGAATCGGTCCAGATAGTCCTTTCCTTTGATCTTGACTGACTCCATGACGCCATAACCGGAGTAGAATAGAAACATCACGACGACGAGTTGCCCGAATTCAGCGTTGATCCGGAACCCGAGTGTATCTAAAGCGGTTCTCGCATTGAACCCGGTATCTCGGATGACCGCCAGACAGTGCCGGACGAATACCATGAGGACGAAAAGCCCTTTGATGGCATCTGTCTGGGCCTTGTCCAGGAAGTCATCGAAATATCCTTTCCGGCTCAACTTCAGCCCGAAAAGTACGGAACAAAATAGAATGAGATAGATAAACAGCATAAGCTAGGCTTTATTCTCCCAGGATGGAGTGGAGAATATTGTCGCAGGCAGTCCTGCCGTTCGGCGGTAGAAGATTCCGTTGCTTGAACTCCGCTCTCTTCTCGCGCAAAGGGTCATTTCCGGCGATTACATCCTGGATGAATCGCTCGATATCGTCGCGGTTTCTTCCCTTGTAATGCAGGTCAAATGCTTCTTTAGCATAGGGAATCATGTTGTCCGCATGTGTGTCGTCGCGGACCAGGTACATGACCGGCCGGTCCATGTACATATACTCCACCGTGAAGGATCCGCAGTCGTGGACCATCGCGTCGGAGTACTTGAACAAAGACAGGTAAGCGCCTTCCTCGACGTGGCTGGTCCCGGGCTCATTCCATTTCTGGTAATACTGTTCCGTCGGCTCCTCGCCCCAAAGCTTTACAAGTTTTCTCCTGAGTGACGGGTGGGGCTTGAATACGAAATAAACCTTCTCCTTGTATTTGTCCCTCAGCTCCAGCATCGCGTCGCAGTAGTCGAGAAATGTGGAGTAAGCGATTCCTTCCAGATGCAGGTTCGAGATCGTATGATGGGGTGCGTAGATGATGCGCAGCCTTCCGTCGTGAACGGGCCAGACATCCGGAAGATCCTCCCTGGGCGTCAGCAGTTCATCCATGACGGGAAGTCCGGTGACTTCGTAATTCAGGCCTTTCAGGCGATGGATATTCGACCATTCTTTCCGGCAGCTTTCCGTATCCAGGAACTGCCTCCAGCAGAGGAGATACAATCGTTGGTTGACAACCCATTCCTCGGTGATCGTGCTGAGAAAATAGGTCATGGCTACGTACGGGATGCGTTTGTTCTTTTCGATCTGGTGCAGCGGATGGATCTGCGTCTTGTAAGGCTTCTCGGGCATGACGATATCGACATCCAACTGTTCGCCGATCGTCCGGCCGGGATCCAGCAGGAAATACGCATATCCGTTCTTCTTGCAATACTCGATCAGGCGGTTTTCTGCTCCGGGGAATTCCAGGCAGGGCGAGATGCATAGGATCGGATCGAAACGCGGATGAGTCCGCATCGCCTTGAAGAGCGACTCGCTTTTCCATTGGGACAACTCCTGGAGCAGGAATCCGAAACGGATTTGCTTCTTTTTCCGGATCTCCCGGATTCTGAGAGATAACCAGATATGGAATAAGCGCCACTTAAGGTTTTTCAAGAGGTCTTTCATTCAGATCGTATCTTATCGCCAGTTAATCCTATGTTTTTTTATCTCTGCGGGATTCCCGGCTATTACCGTATTCTTCTCGCTGAATGGCTTTGTCACCACACTGCCGGTACCGATAACGGTATTGTCCGGAATGGAAACGCCCTTGCCAATAATGACCGTGCTTCCAATCCACACATGTTTGCCGATATGGACGTCTTTCTCCGGATTCACAATTACTCCGTCTTCATCCACGATACGGTGCCAGTCGGTAGTCGAAATCCCCACCGGATTGGATATCAGACAGTTGCTTTCAACGTGGATGGATGTGTGATTCTTTACGGACAGAAATACTCGGGATCTCGGGTATGCATTGACGAGTATCCTGTCTTCCAGTTCAATTCTGCCACCGCCTTGATAGAAGCGGAAAGTAACTCCACGGAGCTTACAGTTGGCTCCGATAATCAACGTCCCTTCTTGCTTGGATTTCACGGAACAGTGCTTCAAATGCGAATGCGCGCCGATGGTGCAATCAACCCGATGAATCCGGCATCGAATTCGGAAGATCGTATTGTCAATCAGACGGACCAGGGACCGCAGATAACGTCTGGGATGAATGAATCGCATCTTTCAGTTGGCTTTTCGCCTGCTCCGGATGGTCTGGCGCAGGACTTTCAAGTTGTGGACCTTCCGGTCGGATCTGAGAATGGCCAGCAGGCAAGGGAACAGGGAAATCGACCGGCTCTTGTACAGCAACGTGTAGCAAGTGTTGAACAGATTGTAATAAATCGCCTTCCGATGTGAATGCTTCGTGTCCTGGTCAAGGAGTTTCATCCATGAGAGTTTTTGAAACAGGTACTCCGGCTTCCATTCCCTGTGTAAATCCGAGAAGGAGCCTTGTACCATGTACCGGTACGTACACATGACCTCCGGCAGAAAATGAAGATTCCCTCTGAGAGATCCCAGAATCTGGAGGGGGAAATCTCCGACGTTGGCAGCTTCTCTCCAAGCCGGGCGGTCGAAATCCAATTCCATCTTGTGAATCAGGGAAGCGGTCGTCAGGTAATAGCCACCTTCCCGGATGACCTCATCCGTCGGGATATCACATTCGTGGGGGTAATCGCATCCCTTTTTCCGGACGTTGTCGTGCAATTCCCATAAAGCGGCATGTGAACACATGCAGCATCCGGGATGCTGCTCCATATACTCAACCTGCCGCTGCAGTTTTTTCGGATCTGTCCAGTAATCGTCTCCTTCACAGATGGCGACATATTTCGAGTGATCGATCCACCGGCTGTAATAAGGCCTTTTGTTGATGCCCCGGCTATAGTGGTTTTCTTTTAAAAGGATGACGGCGAAAAAACAATTCGTGTTAGTACGATGCCGGGCAAAATATGTCGAGCAAGCCTCCGTCTCTTCATGCAGGGCATTCTCTGGATCCATCCAGTCGAAATGTTGTTTGTAGAAAGAAAGGATTTGATCCGGAGTTTGATCCACCGATGCATCGTCCACGATGACGCTGACGACCGGGAAAGATGTTTCCTGGGATGTGAATCCTTTCAATGCATCCACGATGTATGCCTCATGGTTGAAAGTGAAGCACCTGGAACAAACGGTAAACTGTGACGGGGCTGCCATTATCTGGAGAAGGTGGGCCAGTAAGTCATCAAGAGATACCCGGTTACGGTCATCAAGGCCAATGTCAGGAGAGTAATCTTCCATCCGACTTTCAGCATGTATCGGGCGGACAATCCGTATCCGACGGGGATGGCCCTGATGGACGTAGGAATCATGTATGCGAGGTTGACACCGATCGTTGCCGCGTAGATATAGGGAATCGGGTTCTGTCCCAGACCGTCGGCGATGGAAATGACGATGGGGACAACCACGGATGCCGCACCCGTATTTGAGGTCACGTTGGCAAGGACCATTGGAATGGCGATGAAAATGCAGATGGCGCCAATTCCGCCACTGATTCCGATGTGGCTGACAAAGTCCCCGATGGCTTTTGCAGCGCCGGAACCGGTAATCAGGGTACCGGCCGCCATACCTCCGGCAAAGATGAACAGCAGTTCCCAGATGATCCGACCCTGTGCAGTCTTCCATTTCATCAGCCTCTGCCCGTCTTTCTTGTTGATGAAGAAGCAAAGCAGTGCGCAGATGATGAAAGAATAGGCCGGCTTGAGCCCGGGCAGAAGATCTTTATACAATTGCCGGGTAAAAGAGAGGATGGTTGCCGTGAGGAACAAGATCAGCGATGCCCATTCCTGGACGCTCATCCGGGACATCTTGTCATACTCCCGGTCGAAAAACTCTTTGGCTCCGCCAAGCCGGTCGCCCTTTCGGGTCCCCACCAGCATGAAGGCAAGGTTGCTGATGATCAGTACGGCCATAACAGGAAGGAACTTTACGACCCAGTTGATATACATGTACTCTTCTCCGGTCAATTTTTGGATGTAATCGACGGTTACGAGGTTCATCGCACCGCCGAGCGGGGTGGCCAGTCCGCCGACACCGGCAGCATAGGCGATGGTAAGGAGAATTAGCGACCCTGTTTTGCTGCGTTCGATATCACCTTGGCCGACATATCTCAACATGGCGACGGCAATCGGCGTAATGGTCGCGCACACGACGGAATTCGGTAAGACAGATGACAGAAGGACGGAAAGCAGGAACCAAAAAACCAGTTGTTTCCGGACATTGTCGCCGATCAGCCTCAAGAAAACGGCGGCGATTCTCTTGTCTAGTCCCGTTTCCTCCCAGGATAAAGTGATGATAGAGGCACCGAAGAGCAGAAGAACCGTTTCGGACGCATAGTTGGCAATGACGGAATTCATGCCGGCCATCGGAATCAAGGCATTGATGGCGATAGGGAGAAAAGCCGTGATCGCGTAGTCGACCGGTCTTGTGACCCACCAGTAAGCCATCCAGATAACGGTCCCGATGGCGGCTCTTGCCGTAGCGGAATCGAAGATGCCGGTTGGAAGTAAGAGCCAGCAAAGCAGGAATAATGCCGGTCCTATAATCAGATGGATGATTTTTTTTCTGTTTTCGTTCATCATGCGATATACCATTTGTCCAGGATGCCCGTGTCAAAGGGGGAGATAATCATATCGTTCCCGTCTGTATCAACGATTTCCAGGTTGGATTGAATAAACTGGATGATGCTCTTTAATTCCTGAAAATCCCGTTTGCAAAGGACGGAGATTTCTCCGGCCCGATGCCGGATGTCTCCGGTTTGCCGGATTGTTTCACCGACAAAGTGTTTCTGCGTGACATCCAGCACGTCTGGATGCATGGCAATGGCATCCAATCCCTCGAAACGGGCTATGGTGCCAGGCCCGACATTGATCATATACTGGGCGCAGATCTTTCCACCCAGATCATAGCATCCTTTTGCCTGCTCGAATCCTTCGATTTCTCCGCCGACGCAATAGGAAATGAGACTTTTCATCAGGTTGACCCCGGTGGCATGGTCCAGGATCTGTTCATACTCGTTTCCCGGGTAACGAATCCCCGGATCATATAACCGGACATCTTCTCCGTCCCAGTAACCCTGGAAGAAGACCGGCCCGTTTTGGATACCGATTCTTCGGATCAGGTCTTTGATCTTGTAATCTGCATATTTCAGGTATTCCTTGATATAGCGCGATGGCTGCAGGGTGCAAACCAGTTGCCGGTCCAGATTGTCCTCCTCCCGACCGGAATGGCGGTCTCCCAGACTTACCAACGTCGGTTCTCCGTCTTTGACCAGATAAGAGATTGTCAAATCCTGGTTCTTTTCTGGCCCCATAAATTTTTCAATGATGAAACCGCCGTTGGAGGATTCTTTTTCTGCGGTTTCGATGGCTTCAAACAACGCCGTTTCATGGATGCATTTGGTAATCCCCCGGGAGCCTCGGCTGTCGACGGGTTTCACGAGAGCGGGGAAGGGAACCGCGTGAGAGATCACATCGTCCATCGTGTAGGTCGGTATGGTCCCGACTCCGCATTGCTTGCAGAGATGCTTGAAAACGACCTTGTCTGTCAATGCCCGGACTTGCTCCTTCGTGCCGAACATCGGTAGTCCGGCCTTTTCCGCTATGGCCTGAGCCGGCTTTTGTGCAGGATCAATGCAGAAATCGATCACACCGTCAATCTTGTTCTTGATCACATAGTCCGAAAGCCGGTCAATGTCGAAGATGTCGAACATCAAGTACTCATCCGCAATTTGTTTCGCCGGAGAATCCTTGGGATCAAGGTAGTCCGTGACGATGGTATGGATTCCCATCTCCTTGGCGGCACGTACGACTTTGGAATGGACGGACGCGCCCGCCAGGACCAGTAACTTTTTATTTGACAATCGGTCCAAGGTTTAAATACAAGCGGATTAGAATGCTATCTCGTCGTATGGAACGTTATTGGTCCATGCTGCCGTCTTGGCGAAAATACTGCGGTACATTTTCCCCGAAAACGCCATGTATACGTGTCTTGCTTGGGATATCAGGAAGAAGTCCAGAAACATCTTGTCATGAACGTCTTGCCCTTGTAAAAAACCGATGTGGCCGGTTTTTCCCGGGACGATATAAACGAAATCGAGTGCAGATGCTTTGTCCAAGAATGTCTGACTGTCTGATGTGACCAGTATCTTTTTACGCTCTTTATCATGCAATTCTCCGATGACGGACAGGCTCCTGGTCAGAAGATCGGCCTTCTCGTCATCTGGCAGGATCTCACCCCGGCAATCCTTGAAGTCACCCATCAGTTGCATGAAGCGGAAAGAAACCGAAATATACCCCTCCTGTGCCATGAGCTGATCCCTGTGCTTGGACAGTGCGTCTTCCAGTTTGCATGAAGGTTTGAACAACTCATGGAACAATTCGTGAAACTGGAAGGATGTTCGATATTTGCGATTGACTTCCTTCAGATAATTAGCGTTCGTGTAAATGTGATGCTGGCGCCGTTGATTGAGACGGAATAATCGCATGCTGCGCTTGCCGACCGTACGCTGTATCATGAAAACCGGATTGGAGTAGCGCAGATTATAGGATTTTTCACCATCCTTAAGCCGCCAGTCATAGCGGTCGGGAACCAGGTAGTCGGTGAGATCGAAAGGGGAGAGATGCTCGATCCGGAACGGGACGCCGATCGCTTTCGCATAAGCGAAGCAGGAAACCATTCCCCGTAGTCGGTCAGCAAAACCGACCTTGGACGAACGGCTGTCCAGACAGAAAATGACAAGGGCCGGGACCTCCTCCTTTTTCATCTGGAATCCATACTGTGTCCGGATGAGGCCGATCTCATCATTGAGGTTGCGTGAAAGCAGGGCTTTCCGTATCCGTGACAGTATACTCATCGAGCTGATACGCAATGTTTTAAAATAACGTTGACTACCTTCTCGGTATCTTCGTCTGTCAGCGCGTGATGCATGGGAAGGCAGATTACGCTGTCGGAAAGTTTGTTCGCCTCCGGGAGGTTTTCGGGCGCAGCACTGGGTAGCTCCCGGTATGGGCTGAAACTACTGATCAGCGGGAAGAAGTACCTGCGTCCCAGGATATTCTGTTCTTTCAGCTTGAAATAGAGATCATCCCGCGTCATCCCGAATTGCTCCGCATCGACAAAAACAGGGAAATACGAGTAGTTGTGCCGTACGCCCGGGATATCCTCGAAGAAACGGATACCGGGAACGTCCTTCAAGGCTTCCCGATAACGGCGTGCGACTTGGTGCCGCGCCTCTATGGCGGCATCTACTTGCTCCAAGTTCAATAACCCGTATGCGGAACGGACCTCATCCATCTTGCTGTTGATGCCAGGACCGACGACTTCCACCTCGCCCGCAAAGCCGAAATTCTTCAGATAATCGATTTGCTTCTTGGTCTCGGCGTCGTGCATGACCATCGCCCCTCCTTCGATCGTGTTGAAAACTTTTGTCGCATGGAAACTCAGCGTGGTTAGATCTCCGGCGTTGAGGATACTTTCCCCATTCACCTCGACGCCGAACGCATGTGCCGCGTCGTAAACGACCTTCAACCCATATTTGTCTGCGATGGCCTGGATACGTGCTGAGTCACAGGGACGCCCGTAAACGTGTACCGGCATGATGGCGCGGGTCTTTGGCGTAATGGCCGCTTCGATTCGCTCGGGATCCAGGTTGCCGGTCGCGGGATCTATGTCTACGAATACCGGCGTACAGTTGTTCCACCAAATAGAGTGGGTCGTGGCCACGAAACTGTAGGGTGTCGTAATGACTTCGCCCGTTATATGAAGAGCCTGCAGGGCCGTCAGCAAGGGCAGGGTACCGTTGGTGAACAGACTGATGAAGGGAACTTTCAGATACTCGCACAAGGCTGACTCCAGCCGTTTATGAAAGGCCCCGTTGTTGGTGATCCATTTGGAATTCCAGATCTCCTTCAGGAGATCGTGGAATCCATCCAGATCAGGAAGCAACGGAGATGTTACCGTAATTATTTTTTGTTCACTCATGTGCGAGTGGTTTTATGGATCGGGGGGCAATTGCTTATACCAATGCTGTGTATAAAACCCGAAGAGCTGTGTCTGATCGCAGGTTCAGTCTCTTGGTCAAACGTAATAAAGTAAATGCCACCCAGAATCTAGCGTAGGAGAACAAGCTATGATGCTCTTCGGCATAAAACCGATAAATGAAAGCGTCGATGTGACCGTATTTCTCCCGTGAAGAGTCACTTAACACGGGATACTTTGGGGCAGTGGCCAGTGTCGTATATATTCTCTTTGCTCCTTGCCGTAGGAAACTCCATCTTGAACGCTTGAACTTCATGGAAAGAAGCAGAGGGATCAAGCCGTAATATACTTTCTTTTCATCTGCATCAAGGCGATGTGAAACGCTGTCAGGATACTGTACCCATATATAGCCGGTGATATCCAGAAAGATCATCGGACCGAACTGCAAGTGATAGTACGTGATGAAGACATCGTTGAATCTGGCGCCCAAAGCATTTCTCATATCGTCCTGGGGACGTCTCCGATACATGCAGGATTGGGCGAGTCCTCTCAAACCGTATGTAAGGTATTCCTCCAAGGTAAAGCTTCTTCCCGTAACAAATTTGTCGCTGTGCGGAAAACCGACATAAACATCATCCAGGCTTGCACCTTTATCCAACTTCAACGTCCGGGTTTGTACGAAAGAGCACGCGGGGTGTTTCTCCAGCATCTCGTATTCAGACTGGTACAGACTGGTCCCGACCAGGAAATCATCTGCGTCAACAAGGACAAAATATTTTCCTTTCGCTCGCAGATACGCGGATAGTTTGTTGTAGCCGACCCGTGACCCTTTTGGGGAATGAGCATAGGCACTGGAGTCGCATCGGACATAGAGTATCCTCTGCAGCCATTCTTTGCTGGTAACACACTCTGCCTGTCCCAACTCTCTAACCATGGCTTCCGTCCCATCCTCTTCTCCATCGTCGGAAACAATGATCTCATACGGCACATGAATCTCCTGTGCCACAACACTTTCCAGGCAACGCTTCAACAAGGCACGCTGGTTATGTGTGACAACCAATATGGAGATTTCCGGATTCTTTTCAAGCATCGTTTTACACCGTATCCATGAAACTCTTCTGGACCTTGTTGAAAATGACGATTCCGACGGTCAGCAGGATGCACATGACGACGAAACTGTAGATGAGCCAGCGCCATCCGACGAACTCGCCGCAGCCGAGGAAACCATATTTGAACGTTTCCAAGACGGGCGTGACCGGGTTGAGGCACATGAACGTGTGCACCGGAACGCCGAGGAAACGCATGCTGCTGGTCTGGCTCAGAGGATACACGATAGGTGTGGCATACATCCAGAGGGAGACCAGGAAGGAGAACAGCACCTGAAGGTCGCGGTATTTGGTCGTCATCGAGGAAACAATGGTTCCGAAACCGAGGGCGAGACCGGCCAGCATAACGACCAACAGCGGGAAGAGGAGTGCATACCACGTGAGGTGGGCGGAACAGGACGGATCGAAGATCGTGTAGACGATGTACACGATGGTGAAGAAACTCAGCTGGATGCCGAATCGCAGCAAGTTGCTGATTATGTCGGAGATAGGCATCACCAGTCTGGGGAAGTAAACCTTGCCGAAGATGCCGGAATTGCTGACAAAGGTATTCGAACTTTTTGTCAGGCAGGCGGAGAAATAATTCCACATGCTGGTACCCGCCAGATAGAATAACGGCCGCGGGACGCCATCTGTCGGAATTCCTGCGATTCCACCGAAGACGACCATGTACATGATGACTGTCAGCGCCGGTTGGATGACGAACCACACCGGCCCCAGAATCGTCTGCTTGTACTGCGTGATGATGTTGCGCTTGACAAAGAGCATGCACAGGTCGCGGTAGCGCCAGAGCTCCTTGAAGTCAACGGACAGCAGTTTGTCTTTCGGTTTGATGACAATGTCCCACTTTTCCTCCTGGGCGGAGGCATTCTTTTCTGCCATATCTCTAATGTGATCTTTTATGCTTGAACAAAATGTTGCCGACCGTGCCCCAGAAATAACGCCAGTCCGTGGCGAAGGGGTGCTGGTGGTAGGCTTCGATATATCTTCTCTCCGAGGCCTGGACATCTTCCAGCGTGTGCGGAGATTCTTTCTCGTAATAGAACGGGGGCAGGAGCCCCGGCTTGACGCTGACGTGCAGTTTCTGCATCTCAGGCGTGTACAGGCTGAAATAGTGCCGGCTCAGGGGCCGGACGCCGACCAGTTTCATCTGTCCCTTCAGGACGTTGATCAGCATCGGCAGCTCGTCCAGCCAGGTGCTGCGCAGGAGTTTACCCCATCCGTTCACCCGGTAGTCATGGGCGAACTTGCCGCCGTCCTGCAGGCCTTCGTGCTCCAGCATGTAGGGCTGGAGATATTCGGAGTAGGCGTACATCGTGCGGAGCTTATACACACCGATCATGTCGCCGTGCCAGCCCACGCGGGGAAGTTTGACCAGGACGCCGCAGGTCGGATCGTCGTCCCAGATAGGAGCGCGGAACTTGCGCCCGATCACGAAGAACTCGCCTTTGTGGAAGCGCTCGTCGATGACCTCGAATCCGGCCCGGTACATCCGGCCCAGCAGCTCCACGCGGTGATAGGTGCGGTTCTTTCCTTTCGTGACCCACATGTAGAACCAGCGGGTGGGTTTCCATTTGGCGCAGAAGCGGTGCCAGAAATAATGTCCGGCATAGGCGATCTTGCCGGCAAAGCCGGGATAGCTGGCGTAGATCACCTCGCGCTTGAGCCGGGCCGTCCGGGAATGGCACCAGATATACCCGCCGTCCACGAGGGCTTCATTCGCCTTGTTGAGGAATGTATTGAGGTGCCGGATCCGGTTGAGGGACATCCGGTTGATGATGATCTGCGGGTTGTGACGGCGCAGGTCGTCGAGGGCGTTCCCGTCGTCCGTATTGACGACGAAAGTCGTGTCCTCCAGCTGCTGGCTGTGCGTGTCGAGCCACTTGAGGAATTCGTTCAAGCCCAGGTCCAGGGTCGCCTTGAAGATGGTGTAGAGATCCTTGCTGGAGGCGATGTGGTTTTCGAGTTTGGCACCCGATTCCACGCCGGTCTCGGAGTAATTCTCCGGAATGAATTGCTCGTCGTAGCGCAGGCTGACCCAGGGCTTTCTTTTGGAGAAGATTTTCATCGGGCGAGTGTCCTCAGGATGGTGTGGCTGACGGCTTCAGTCTGCTCAGGTGTCATGTAGGGATGCAAGGGCAGGGACAGGACCTGGCCGCAGAGGCGGGTCGCGACGGGGCACTGCCGCAGCCCGGTCTGGGCCTGGAAGGCGGTCTGCAGGTGCATCGGTTTCGGATAATAGACCATGGCCGGGATGCCTTCTGCCTTGAGCGCCGCCTGGACGGCATCGCGCTCGGCGGCATCTTGCAGCCGGATGGTGTATTGCGCCCAGCTGGAGCGGAACCCTTCGCGCACGACCGGCGTTCCAACCGCGCCGCGCAGCAGGGAAGTGTAGCGTTCCGCCACCGCATTGACAGCGTCGAGTTCATATTCCCGGAATGCCTTGAACTTGACAAGCAGTGCGGCGGCCTGCAGCGTGTCGAGCCGGGAGTTCATGCCGATCCGGACGTTGTCGTATTTGAACGTACCCTTGCCGTGCACGCGGTACGAGTCGATCAGTGCGGCCCAGTCGTCATGGTCCGTGAATACGGCGCCGCCGTCCCCGTAGCAGCCGAGCGGCTTGGCGGGGAAGAAAGAAGTCGTGGAGATGTCGCCGAAGCAGCAAGCGCGTTGTCCGTCGATACTTCCGCCGAAGCCTTGGGCCCCGTCTTCGAGGATCAGGAGGCCGTACCGGTCCGCAATCGGGCGGATGCGCGGATATTCGGCCGGCTGGCCGAAAAGGTCCACGGTCACGATGACGCGGGGCTTCAGCCGTCCTTCCTCGGTCGTCTCGCGGATCGCCCGTTCCAGGTCGTCTGCGTCCATGTTGAACGTATTCTCCAGGACATCGACGAAGACGGGCGTGGCCCCTTCGAGGCTCACGACCTCTGCCGAGGAGAAGAACGTGAAGTCAGGCACGAACACGGCGTCACCGGGGCCGATCCCCCAGGCCTTTAGTGCCAGGGTTAGGGCATCCGTTCCGTTGGCGCAGGTCAGGCAGTGCCGGACGCCGACATAGCTCGCGAGTTCCTGCTCCAATTGTTTGACTTGGGGACCCATGATGTAGTGCCCGTCGGCAACGGCGCCGAGGAGCGCTTTGTCCATTTCTTCTTTCAGGACTTGGTATTGCTGCTTGAGATCTCTGAACTCCATGCTTCTGTTCTTTGTATGGCTTCGCCATTGCCACCCCCATGTGTGAGATGGCTCCATGAAGCGGGTCCGCGCGGCTCGGATGCCGGCTTACCCTATTTGGGTGAGGGCCTCGCCCTCGAGACGGTAGCGCCGTCCGCAGCTGCAGACGAGGCTGTCGTCCAGTTTGCGGCCGCATTCGCAGACCCAGCCGATCCGGCGGGCAGGGACGCCTGCCATCAGGGCATAGTCGGGAACGTCGTGCGTGACGACAGCTCCCGCGGCAATCATGGCGCTGCGGCCGATGGTGTGACCGCAGACAACCGTACAGTTCGCGCCCAAAGACGCGCCCTCGCGTACGCGCGTACGCGAAAAAACTCCGTGCGCCG